>Ga0209184_1000606_pt1 | contig 34473 bp, 25 predicted proteins | sample EN8Hudsemesocosm_2_FD_184627 | JGI IMG/M metagenome (GOLD analysis project Ga0209184, IMG submission 184627) | Methane-oxidizing microbial communities from mesocosms in the Hudson Canyon - EN8C Hudson Canyon (SPAdes) (version 2) | ecosystem: Environmental > Aquatic > Marine > Cold seeps | place... | reverse complement strand
ATATTGCAAATGACAGCTTGTATGGCCTTTCTGGTTATATAGCTTCAAAAGATACAGAACGTGCGCTTGATTTAGCTAAACAAATTCGTACCGGTATGGTTCACATTAATTACGCTTGGACTGATGCGGCAGCACCTTTTGGTGGTTACAAGCAATCAGGTAATGGCCGTGAGTGGGGGGAATTCGGTTTGGAAGAATTCCAAGAAGTAAAAGCTGTAATGATATAATTAATCTGGAGAATTATAATGAATACACCAGAAGAAAATAACCTGCAAGAAAACGATGTTATTGAGCCAAAAAATCAACGTAATGAGCCTTGTGAAATAACATTGAAAAACGAAAGCTCAACTGCCATTGATTCAAGTTATTCATTTTTAGATAACATAGCCAATCCAAGCTATGTTTTAGGTTATAACTAACCTCGTGGTACTTAATTTATTATCGCTGCTTGCTTTAAATAGCTTATAAATTGTCAGCTGCACCGCTACAATATAACAGTGCATCCCCTGAGTTAGACCAGCAGAGTTATCAAATACTTAATGACTTTCTAAACGTTGATGATGAAGTGATTACTCAGCTTTTTGATGAAGGGGTGGTTTCTTGAGATATCAACATCATAGGCGTTAATTTAAAATAGAGTATAATTGCCATAATCATAGTAATAAATTCAGCCGCAGGTATGGCCATATAAATGCCGTTATGACCAAAATACTGTGGCAGTATATAAATAAAAATAATAGGCAAAATTAAGCTACGAGTAAGCGCAATACTAACTGACTGTATTGGCTTATGAATAGCAGTAAAATAAGCAGAAATGACCATGTTAATGCCACTAAATATAAACAGTGGCCAAATTATCGCGGCAAATTCCAATACAATTTCAATCGTTTGACTATCCTTTGCTTCTAAAAAGAACTCAGTTAGCAATTCAGGTATTTGTATTAAGGTAATAGATAAAACAATACCAACAGCAAGCACTGATATTAATGCGTACTTTAGAAAGTCTGCAATTCTCTGTGGTTTTTTTGCGCCAAAATTCTTACTAATTATCGGTTGCAATGAATCACTGATGCCAAAACTAATCATGATTGAAAACCAGACTATATAACTTATGACTGCATAAGCTGCAACGCCTTCGACACCAAATGATTTCAGCATTATATAATTAAATATTAAGGCGGTCAGACCAACAGACGTTTCATTGATAAACTCAGAAGCACCATTACTGGCCGCTTTTATAATAGCTAGCCATTTACCAACAGGTTTAACAAATTTAATAGTGGCAACTTTAGAGAAAAAATGCGGTAATAATACAATAATGAGCATCAACTGCGATATTCCTGTTGCTAAAGCAGCCCCTAAAATACCTTGCTCTAAATAAGCGATTAGTAACCAGTCTAAGAGTACATTGATAAGTGCAGAAAACAGTAAAGCCCAAAAGGCTAGCGCTGGTTTACTATCAACTTTGACGAAATAATCTAATACAATACCTGCCATTAAAAATGGAATGAAGGGCAGAAATATTGTTATGTAAGTTGTGGTATCTTCAAGTAAACTTCCCCTAGCACCAAAGGCGGTTAAAATATTTCCTAGCATTAAATAGATGGCTGTTATCATCACTAAGCTAAGTACTATTACGGCAAGTAATGTTTTTGAAAATATTACAGAAGCTAACTTATTATTACCTTCAGCGAGTAACTTGCCACTTACAACAGAACTACCAATGCCCATCATAAGGCCAATACCAAATAATACTGAAAATATTGGCATAGCAAGATTAATGGCTGCTAAACCTGAAGCGCCAACATAGTTGCCAACAAAGAAACCATCGACCACCGCAGCAGACGAAATAGCTAACATGCCTAATACGGAAGGAATGGCATATTGAAAGAAAACCAAGTTAGTTTGTTTTGTAATGGCTTCCATTAACTATTCTCAATTTATAGATTATATGTGTTTTAGTTTATTAACACTTAGGTTCAGATTATATCAAATTTTCTCATGAGTAATATTTATTGAAAAGTTAATAATTTTAATTGATTCAATCAATAATCATCATCTAAATGGCACTGTATTATCTGACAATGTATATTACACTTTTTGTTATTGTTTGTTCGATATAATTTACACCTAAAGCAATTAACATGAAACAAGTTAGTACAAATACAATGCAATCGTCTTCCTGTGCATTTTTGAGGTTAATAATATGGCGCTATTGATTAAGATTTTTTCGGGTAAAACCAAAACCTATTATGCTGATGACATACCGTTTCAGACAGCGATAAAAAAGCACTCGGTAACAGGTTTAGTACACATAGATGAAAGCGGTATCGTAGGCAATGAAACCGCAAATCATAAAAATGCCCTGTATGCGTTTAGCTATGATAACTATGACTATTGGCGAAAAAATGCAAAATTTGATTTGGATTGGCAAGCAGGAATTTTTGGAGAAAACCTTTTCCTAACAGGCTTAGATGAACACGAACTTTATATTGGTGATACGTTGCACATTGGTGAAGTCGTTTTACAGGTCTCTGGCTGTAGAACGCCGTGTAGTAATCTGCTTTGGCGCTTAGACGCGCCAGATAGCTTTTTAGCTGATTTTCAAAAATCAGGGCATTCTGGTTTTTATCTAGAAGTGCTTAAAGTTGGCACAGTGCAAGCGGGTGATTCAATTGAACATAAACGTAACAGTAAAGAAAGTATTTCCGTTTCCGATCTTGCTCTGTTTTTTATGAATCCCAATCCTAACACTGCTGAACTACAACGCTTAATAAACATTGCAGGTATGGGGCAACAAATGTTGAGTATGCTAACGGCTTCTCTTAATGCGCAGCGTGAGCGTGAGCTAGTGAATCAAGATCGTTGGAGTGGCTGGCATGCGTTCACTATAAGTGAAATTGTTGAAGAATCTCGTGATGTAAAATCTTTTTATCTAACAAAAGATGCTAACAATAAAGCGCTGGCCGGATATAGGGCTGGGCAGTATTTAACGGTTAAAATTTTTGACGATTATGGAGACTCATTAATTCGATGTTGGAGTATTTCTGATTACGATGAAACGTTATTGCAATATCGTGTTAGTATAAAGCGTGAGCCAGATGGAAACGCATCTAAACGTATTCATGATCATTATAATGTTGGAGATTCGATTGAGATTATGCCTCCAATGGGACAATTTACTTTAAAGCGAAATGACATTGCTGTTCCTGTTATTTTAATTAGTGCAGGTGTTGGTATTACGCCAATGATCAGCATGCTAAAATCGCATGTTAAACGCTTAGATAAACGATTGCCAACGTTGCATTTTATTCATTCAACCCAAAGTGCTAAAACACACGCTTTCAAAGAAGAAGTAACAAGTATTATTGATTCGCAAGATAATTTTCATCACCACTATATTTACACTCGTCCTGAAGATAATAGTGAGTTGGGTATAGATTTTCAGCAATCAAAACGACTTGATCTTGAATCATTAAATAATGTTTTGGCTGGTATGGGGTGCTGGTTTGCAGAGAAATGGATTGATGTACAACCATTTGAGTGTGAATTTTATCTTTGTGGTCCCTCTGATTTTATTAAAGAAACTAAAGTTTTATTACATGAGCTTTGTGTACCTGATGAGGCCATTTTCGATGAATCATTTGCTAGCGGAATCGATTTTGACTCCGATTCAGATCTTAGCGCTGCACAGGTAAACTTCAGTCACAGTCAACAACAGGTTGCTTGGCAACCAGAAAAGCCGATGACTTTACTAGAGTTAGCAGAAAATAGCGGCTTAAACCCATTATTTTCTTGTCGCAGCGGCCATTGTGGTTTGTGTTCAACAAAACTAAACGGTGGGGAAGTGAATTATGTCGTTAAGCCAGCAATTGAGCTTGCAAAGCAGCATGTTTTATTGTGCTGCTCTACACCTAAAGGTGATGTAGACCTAGCACTGTAATGTTATTTCCAATCATTTATATCATACTTAGCTAAAATAGTGGCTAATTGGGCTGATTCCCTTAAGCTAATCATCGCATTTGATAATATGTTAGCGTATTTAACGGAATCAGGATCTTTTGGCGAAAAGGCGACGTAAAGCTTAACTTGGTCTTTGGTACAATTTGCATAAATAACCTTTGTCTCTAAATTAAGTTTCTTTATTGATTGCCGTAAAACATTTTCATCATCAATGGTTGCATCTATTCTTTTTTTTACTAACATTTGCAGTAACCTAGGCAGAGCATTTGCTCCTGCAACAAAGGCTACCTGATTCTCAGGTTGATGATGTTGCCAAATATAGCTGTCAACAGGCTCACCGTAATCATAATTTTGAATGACACCTAAACGAATTCCATACAATGACGTTTTATCAATAAAACGCCAGTCATTGGTATTTTGTGTGACAAAGCAGCCAACAGAGTAGCCTTGTTCTTGCTCTGGAAAAATCAACTCAGGTGCATTTTCTTTCGATGTTATAACGATGCCATTGATCTTATTTTTAGTGACTTCAGATATGCCTCTTTCCCATGGCACAAATACATAGTTGGTTTGAATATTTACTTTTTTAAAAGCGTAATCAAGTATTTCAATAATGAAACCAGGATTTTTTTCAAACTTACCTGTCTCTGAATCATTGTCTTTACAGTAATAGGGACAATAGTCATCAACAGCGAAGGTGATCGTTTGTGAATAACTAACTCTTGGTAGCAAAGCAATACAGCTGTAAAAAATAATTATATTTAAATTAAACATATTTTCACTTAAGTTGATTCCAATGACTGTGTGAGTATTTTTTTAAACTCTTAGTTATTCTATCAATTTTAGTCTGCAAAAATTAAAAGACCAATACAAGTTAAAAAATTGCATTGGTCTAGTTAAAAACTATCATCGATTATTATTCATACATTAATTATTCACTTCTGATAGATTACTTCACCATTAAACACTGTAGTAACAACTTTTGTTCGGTTAATGGTGTTTTCGTTAATATCAAATATGTTGCGATCTAACACCACTAAATCAGCTAGTTTGCCTACCTCAATACTACCCACTTTATCTTCTTGTCTCATCACATAAGCGCTGTTAATGGTATATGCTTCAATCGCTTTCGCTAAGCTTAATTCTTGCGGCGCTCTTGTCACTGCGTTTTGTAAACCAAGGAAAGGATTAAATGGACTAACATTCCAATCACTACTTAATGTCACGCGCGCACCAGCACTGTCTAATGATTTAATCGGGACTGCGTTGTCTGATCTTACCGCGCCAATTAATTCATCATTTTCATGCCAGTTCTCTGGATTAGTAAAGTCTCCAGCTACTTGTGCGTCAGCTGTTACATTTAATTGAGCAAACCGTGGGATGTCATCAGGGTCAATTACTTCAACATGAGTAATGCGATGACGACCTTCATCGCTTGCTGCATTTTCTACAGCGTTTAGTGCTTCTCTTATGCCTCTGTCACCAATGGCATGCATATGAAAATCAAAGCCAGCTGGCTCTAATTCAGCGATATATTTTTCAATCCGTGTTTGACTAAAATAATTAAGTCCTTTGTTTTCAGGTATGCCAATTAAGTCGATGTTATATGCAGAAAGCATCGCCGATGTCGTATTAATTAAAATACCGTCAGAATATAACTTTATTTGATTAAAACGTAATAAACTGTCATTTTCATCACTGTAAAGTGCTTTTAAATCTTCTAGCTGTTCATCATCATTTGCCCCTGGATAAGCCCATAGTCCAACTGAGACTCTTGCGGTTAATGCATTATTGTTCTCGGCTTTTAACCAAGTTTTGTGATCATCACGCTGCCAAAAACTTCTGGCATCGCTAATAGAAGTAATTCCGTGTTTAGCTAACTCGGGTAAAGTAAATTCAACCAAACCATCGTAATCATTTTTTAGGCTTTGTGTGGTTGGCGCCATAGCAATATCCATAACAATATTACCTGCATTATCAATTAAAATTCCGTTTAACTCGCCGGTAACTTCATCATGCAATATTCGACCGCCAGTTGGGTTTGGTGTGTTTTTGTTAAAACCTACAAGGGCTAGGGCCGCGGAATTAACCCACATAGAATGAGACGTTTGCTCCATAATTATTACAGGACGATTAGACACCGCTTCATCGATAATGGCTAGGGGTGAACGCGCAGAGTCGAGCAGTGTGAAAATTGAATGTCCGTATCCAATTAACCAACCTGTACCCGGATTGTCTAGAGATGCCTGCTTAATCTTACTGATAAAGTTTTCAGGATTGGTTTCATCTACACTGATACTAAATTGAGTGTTTTCTGAAGCAGACTCGATTGGATGCATGTGAACATCATGAAAACCAGGCATCATCATTTTACCCGCTAAATCGGTTACTTTAGTATTAGCACCGATAAAATCATTTACTGTGTCATTATCACCGACAAAAACAATTTTATTACCCTTAATCGCAACAGCTTGTGCCCATTGTTGTTGTTTATTAACCGTGTAGATTTCACCATTAGTAAATACCTGTGTTGCAGCATTTTTATTTTCAGGGGAAGTAGGATTATTACTACTGTGGGAGCTGCCACAGCCGATAACTAACAGGCTTGTAGCCAAAATTGATATGGTTAAAGTGGATTTAAATTTTGATATATACTTCATACAGTATTCTCCAAGTTCAATGCAAAAGGCTTGCTATGGTATTAATTATTGCTTGCTATAATAATGAAACATAGGTGACCAAAAGGTAACCATCAACAATCCCAAGTGTGTTAATCTACTTAATAGAGTTAAGGTTAGCTCTAACCTATTGAATTATTGAGTTATTGAGTTATTATTAATGTCACAGAATATGAGGTTATACATATATGCTAATCCTTTTTGCTGAAGACGAATCAGATTTAGCTGAACTAATAATAGACTATCTTGAAAGTGAAGGTATTGAGTGCGACTATGCTTTTGATGGTGTTAATGCGTTAAATTTACTGGAGAAAAACCAGTATGACGTTATTGTACTTGATGTCACCATGCCTAGATTAGATGGTTTTGCTGTTTGTGAAAAAATAAAAGCCTTAGGCATATCAACACCAATAATTTTTCTAACCGCGTTAGACAGTTTAACCGACAAACTTAATGGTTTTGACTTGGGCGCCGATGATTACTTAACCAAACCTTTCGAATTAGAAGAACTTACTGCTCGGATAAAAGTGTTAGGAAATCGCCAAGGTAATTCTACTCATGGCAATGATTTTCATTTAAATAGTTTAAGCATAAATTATCAGCAAAGAAGTGTTACTAGAGCAGGGCGGTTGTTAGCTTTATCACCCTCACAATGGCAATTACTTGTTTTGTTAGCTAAAAACAGTCCAAATATTATTGACAGAATTGCGATAGAAAATGAGATTTGGCCTGATCAAACGCCGAGCAAAGATATGCTGAAAACCTTAATATTTAGGTTGCGCAGTCTTGTTGATAATGGCAATGAAGTTACATTAATTCACACAATACGTGGTGCGGGTGTAGTTTTAAGAGAGCGTTTTGATGCATAAAAATCCGCCAAAGAAGCACGTTTTTGAGCAACGCATAATGACCAGTTCATTACACCAGTATTTGCACAGGCGTTATTTAGCAATTTTAGTACTACTTATTGCCGCTTTTGTTATTGTAATATTTTTTATGCGATACAGTAGTATGGATGACACCACTGAATATTACATGTTCTATGAAGCAGAAATACTCAGTGATTATTATCAGCCAAGTGATGATATTATAGAATTTGACCTTGGCCGAAAAGAATATTTTTGGGGCAAAGAGTCACTTCCAGATAATTATAAAAATTTATTATTAGCGGCTCCAGAGGAGATAAATAATGTCCAGTTATTTGAGCTGGAGAATCAGTTTGTTTATATATTACCGTTTTTAAATCCTCAAAAAACAGAGGTCTTTTTTGTTGTACATATTTTTGATAAAGAACAAGAAGCAATGTTTTATAAATTATGGCAACAACTATTTTTTTTAGTTGTGTTATTGATACTGATCTTGGTCATTTATTATAGTGTCAAAACCAATAGAAAAATAATCAAACAAATAGATAGCTTTCATCTCTGGATGAAAACCGTAACTTCGCTAGATTTTAAGCAATTACAACAACAGCAACTACCCACTGATTTATCTTTTTCTGAACTGATTGAAAGCTCACAAAGCCTACAAGCTAGCTTACTGATGCAGCACCAATTACAAGAGCATGAGCAACAATTGTTAGCTCGAGAACAAAATTTTCTTAGCAGTTTAAGTCATGAATTACGTACACCTATAGCGACAATTTCTGCTGCATTATCTTTATTAAATAAAAGTAATAATCTCAATAATAAAGAGTTAAAGGTATTAGAAAAATTAACTAAAGCTAATAGGAATATGAAGCAGTTAACCAATACTTTATTACAGCTTTGGCGACGCCAAGAAAACACATCACAAAACTATTCGCAAGATAAGCTATTCCTATTAGATGAACTAATTGAGCAAGCTATTGCTGAATGCCAACTACAATTCTCTAATCATTCATTTCACTTTAATATTGATGTAGAAGATAATATTCAGCTGTTTAGCCAGTATGAACTAGTAAAAATAATTATCAGCAATCTGATACGCAATGCTTGTCAATATAGTAGTGATGGTGTTATTAATATTAGATTACAAAACCTTAACTTAACCATATCAAACACTTTTAATTCAGCTGAACACAAACACCATCAAAGCATAAATTATGGCTTTGGTTTAGGTTTATATCTTGTAGAAAAGATTTGTCAGCAACAGCACTGGAAAATAGATATAGTCTCTTCAGATCAAACTTTCAATGTAGCAATTAATCTAATTGATGAAAGCCAAAGTGTTAACTCGATATAATAAGCAAAAGAAGTCAATTTAATTAAGTTCTAAGTAGGTATTATCCGTATATGAAGCTAAATCAAACAAAAGAAAATAGCCTTATTGTGGAAACAATTGACAATATTGCTCAACAAAGCTTTTTCACCGTGCTTGCCAAACAAATGAGCAATATAGCTAGATATGATTCATTGGTGATGATGATATATAGCGACCATACTATTCCCTACATTATTCATGATGAAATTAAAGAACTAAGTACTCAGGCTTTTAAAGGTATATATTTACAAGGCGCTTATTTGTTAAGCCCTTTGTATATTGCTCATAGACAACATAGATATGGATGTCATTCGTTTGATGATTTAATACCTGATGGTTTTTATCAGAGTGAATATTATCTTAGTTACTATTCTAAATGTGGTCTAACAGATCAATTGGTGCTTTTAATAAAAATAGATAATCAGCAAACCTTGGCTATTTCTCTTGGTTTATTATCAGGAAAATACAACGAACAACAAAAACAACTTATGATGCAATTAAGTGAAATAATTTGCTCGCTTGTTATTAAACATTGGCAATTAGTTGATTGTAATCAAGATCAAAAACAGCCTTTTCAAACATTAGAAAATCAATTGCAAAGTGCTTTTGATCTGTTTGCCAGCTCTGTACTAACTCAAAGAGAGCAAGCTGTTATACAAGCGTTAATGCAAGGTCACTCTTCAAAGTCTGCTGCTAAGTTTTTAGATATAAGTGTTGATACGGAACGCTCTTATCGAAAATCAGCCTATTCAAAGCTTAATATTAGTTCACAGTCAGAGTTATTTAATTTATTTTTTTCTTGTTTACGTTTTGCAGATAAATGTAAACAGCAAGATCCTTTAGTTTTCCTTTCTAAAAAATAACCATCAACAGTTAAATTATAAATCTATCCCCACATTTGTGGGTAGTAGATATTTTTTGATTTCATTATGCTTTAGCTATTATTTCATTTATAGCTAATTATCATGTTTCAAAATGTCTTTACTCAAAAACTAGCATTAGAAAAACAGCTAGCTCAAGCACCTCTTACACCCTCATATAAAGTTAATACAAATCGCCTGTGGAACTCTTTAATGCAAATGGCAGAAATTGGTGGCACCAATAAAGGTGGCTGCAACCGTCAGGCATTAACAGCGTTAGACAAACAAGGACGTGATTTGTTTGTCACTTGGTGTAAGCAATTAGGTTGTGAGATTTTAATTGATGAAATAGGTAATATTTTTGCACGCCGAGCTGGCAGTAATAACGATCTACCAGCGGTTATCACAGGTAGCCACCTAGACACTCAACCCACCGGCGGAAAATTTGATGGTGTATATGGTGTGTTAGCTGGTTTAGAAGTTCTCCGTACTCTAAACGACAATAATATTGAAACCGATCACCCTATTGAAGTAGTGGTTTGGACTAATGAAGAAGGTGCACGATTCCCTCCTGCATGTATGGGCTCTGGAGTATGGAGTGGTAACTTTGATTTGAAAAACACTTATCAAACAACAGACAAAAGCGGATTATGCGTGGGTGATGAACTAGAAAAAATCGGTTATAAAGGATCACTACCGGCAAAGCCAAGAGCTATAAAAGCAGCGTTTGAAGCACATATTGAGCAAGGTCCTATCCTTGAGAAGCAAGAAAAACAAATAGGCATAGTTACAGGTATTCAAGGACTTAGATGGTATGAATTAACACTGCATGGCAAGCCATGTCATGCGGGTCCAACGCCAATGGAAGATAGAATAGACCCGGTGCAAGCAATGATAACTATATTGCAAACTTGTTACGATTTAGCTGCCGAAAATGGACCTTGGGGGCGAGCAACCATTGGTGATATACAAGCATTACCAGGTTCGCCAAATACAGTACCAGAATCATTAAAAATATTAATCGATTTAAGACATCCTAACACTGAAGTAATTGAAGACATGGCGGAAAAATTTACCGCAAAAGTAGCAAGTATTTGTTCAGCGATGTCAGTTAAATATGATTTGATTGAAGCTTGGCGAATGGAAGTGACTAATTTTGATCCTATATGTGTTGATGCGGTAGAAAATGCAGTCAATAACTTAGGCTATTCCTCAATGAAAATGGTGAGTGGAGCAGGACATGATTCCTTATATGTATCTGAAAAGGTACCAACGAGTATGATTTTTGTGCCATGCGAAGATGGTCTTTCTCATAACGAAGCTGAAAATGCTGATATCAATGATTTAGCTGCTGGTGCCAATGTGTTATTGCACTCAATGTTAAAACTGGCAAACAACTAAAGACAATTTCAAAAAATTAGAAAAACTATGATGAGAACTGCAAATATTACACAGATAACCTTTTTTAGTTTGGTATGTTTATTGACTGTATCTTCCATTGCTACTGCACATGAATCAATACACCATCGAGACAACCCAAGAGGCGTTGAAATGTTGCATTGGTCTGCAGATAATATTAGCCGAGTTGTTAGTGCCGGTTATCCTGCATCGTTTGGTGTATATGCATTCTCTCATCGTCGACCAACTAAGTATCTAGATAGAAAAGATAATAGTGGAGAAAATCATAGTTGCTTACAGTCTAATTTTTTAGCCTTCGATGTAGATGACGATTATGCCTATAACATTAATGAAACTATCACTTTAGAATTGCTTATTGATCTTACTAAAACACCTTCGTTGGTCTATGGTTTTGATCAACATGGCAGTGAAAAAGCCAATGGCTTGATTAATGTCGAAGGTGGTATTGATAGCGATAATTCAGATGATAAACAAAGTAATTTAGTCTGGCGAAAAATAAAGTTAGATAAAGCTCGCTTTGTTAATCGAGGAATTAGTAACACCGACTTTGTATTAACGACCAGTGAAACTATGCTGTACCCAGATAGTTTAGCTGAAAATATTGAAACAACATTTGTACTATGTGATATGAAAATATCACGCACAAAGGCAATAACAAAGGCAGCAGAAACAAAAACCAACATTCATTTTAGCTTTGTTGATAACAACCAAAAGACTCCCGTAAGAGTTGGGCTATATGATAGCAAAGGCTCAGCGGTACTGATCAATAAATCATTGAATTTAAAGTTTTATGAAGATAATAACCAGCAATTAAGTTTGCCTGCATATTATCCTCCATATCAATATTGGCCACATAATAACCGTTACTATTATTATATTAATGGTGAATTCAGCCAGAAACTACCTCCTGATACTTATACCTTAATTGCTAGCAAAGGCCCTGAATATCGTATGCAAAAGCACAGTTTTAGCGTTAATGAACATGATCAGTCTATTGAAATTAATATGAAGCGTTGGTTAGATTTACCAGCGCTAGGCTGGTACTCGGGTGATGTACATATTCATATAGAGCGAGAACAGCAAGAGAACAACCATATATCAGCCATTTTAGCTGCTGAAGATGTTCATTTTTCAAATTTACTAGAAATGTCCACCAACGAACTGGATCATTTCCAGCAATATGCTTTTGGTGAAGAAGGTACTTTTGTAAAAGATGATTTTGCTATTATTCCAGGAGTTGAAGGCCCTAGAACCGCACATAGAGGTCATACTATTGCGTTAAATGTTCAGAAAAAGTTTATGAATAAAGATAGTTTCTTTCTTTATCATAAATACTTTAAGCATTATCAACAGCAAAACTCTGTTATTGGTTATGCGCATGTCGGCTCAAAAGAATTTAATGCATCGTTAGGATTAGCATTAGACATGCCATTTGGTTTAGTAGATTTTGTTGAAATCATGCAAAATCAGCAGCTAAGAACTGAATTTTGGTATGAATTCCTCAACTTAGGATTCAAATTAGCCCCTGCTGCTGGATCAGATTATCCTTATTTTGAACAACCTGGAGCAGTACGAAGTTATGTGAAAATGTCTCATATTTTTAACCTAGAGCATAGCAATGATATAGTTTCATCAAAAAACATCTCAAAACCAAAGCTAAAATTACAAAATTTTGATACAAAAAATTGGTTTGAGCAATTAAGACAAGGACATACCTTTGTCAGTAATGCCCCCTATATAGATCTTTTGATAAATGGACAACCAATAGGTTCTAAAATAACACTTGCTAACAATAATTTGTTAACCATTAACGCTAAAGTGGCGATTAATACTGATTTTGACAAACTAGCAGAGTTAGAATTAATTCATTGTGGTGAAGTCATAAAGCAGATCACAGCCCCTGAGAACGGTAGTAAAGAACTTAGTTTTGAGCATCAATTTAATACTAAAAATAGCGGTTGGTTAGCACTTAGGGCAAAAGGAAAAAATTATGCGCTCGCCCATACGGGAGCAATTTATTTGCAAGATGAAAAGGGCAGTAGCGTATGTAGAAATAAGGCTCCAGCAATTATAAATACCATGCTTAATCGCTTATCAATCTTAGAAAATTCTACAGTTGATGTAAATAAAGAGCTTGAGTACTGGCAGACTAAAACATTGATACAAGATTATAGTCGTCAAAAGCCTGCGCTTGTTAAGCAAATAGTTGAAGCAAGAAAATTTTATAAACAATTGAAAAATCAAATAACAAGCCATTAAGTCACTCAGATTTTTTAAATACATACTCATAGCACTATTTTAAGTTTAGGCACCGATTTTGGTTTACGGCCTTAACTGGCAATAAGATCTTAAACTATAAAGCAACAAAGAAAACTCTATACAGTAGTTGCATAGTAAATTTTGCAATCCAATCGTCCTTCTAGTCCCTGATATATTTATTCAAAACAACTCTTTTAATAATATTAAGACTTGATTAATATATTAAAAGAGTTCAATTAACGATGAATTTTCTGGTTCAACAAATACCTTTAGATTTATATGATAAACAATATCATTTTCAGCACTTTGATATCGACAAAGGACACTAATGACAAGTCTTTTTAAAACTGAGAAATTAAAAAAATCTTATGTAACAGGTGAAACTGAAATTCATGCGCTTAGAGGCGTTAGCACTGAGATTCCATGTGGTGAATTAGTGGTTATGCTCGGCCCTTCAGGTAGTGGTAAATCTACGTTTTTGAATATTCTTGGAGGATTAGATCAACCCGCATCTGGCAAGGTGTTTTTCAAAGGAAAAGACTTGGCCAATTTTAATAATCACGAACTGACCTATTTTCGTAGAGAGCATGTAGGTTTTGTTTTTCAAGCTTATAATTTGGTTCCAAGTCTAACGGCACTTGAAAATGTCGCTTTAGTTACCGAAATTTCGCCACAACCAATGGATCCCTTAGAAGCGCTTGAAATAGTAGGCCTTAAAAATAGGGCAAATCATTTTCCTTCACAAATGTCTGGAGGTGAGCAACAACGCGTTGCCATTGCTAGAGCATTAGCAAAGCAGCCAGAAGTTCTTTTATGTGATGAACCTACCGGAGCGCTTGATAGTGAAACGGGCATTGTTGTGCTTAATGCTTTGATGAAAGTTAATGAAGCGTTTGGTACCACAACTATTATTATCACTCATAACGCAGCTATTGCTGCGCTAGCCCACCGAGTGATTCATTTTTCTGATGGTATGATTCATCATGTACACATAAATGACACCAGAAAAACCCCACAACAGATTGATTGGTAATGGCAACAGTGCTGAGTGCGTTAAATAAAAAGTTATTACGCGACCTATTGAATATCAAGGGGCAGGTGGCTGCAATTACTTTAGTTATGGCTGCAGGTATCGCCATATTTATTATAATGTTTGGCGTGCTTGATAGTTTAAAATTAACGCGTGATACCTATTATGAACGCTATCAATTTGCCGATGTGTTTGCCTCACTAAAAAGAGCACCTGAGGCGGTAAAAGATAGAATAGATGAAATACCAGGCGTTTCAATATCACAAAGCCGTGTTGTTTTTGGGGTTACCTTGCAAATGGAGTCTATGTTAGAGCCTGCTACAGGTAAAATTATTTCATTGCCTGATAGTTCACCTGCTTTGCTAAATAAACTTTATTTACGTGAAGGGCGAATGCTTTTCCCAAATGAAGAAAACGCCATATTAGCCGACGAAAGTTTTGTTAAAGCCCATGATTTAAGTTTGGGTGATAGCTTAACTGTGATAATGAATGGGTACCGACGAACACTCAACATTGTGGGTGTGGTATTGTCCCCCGAATATGTTTACAGCATAGCGCCTGGTGCATTAATGCCTGATAGTAAACGTTTTGGGGTGTTTTGGATGAGTCGTCGCTCACTAGAAGCAGCCGTTAATATGAAAGGTGCTTTTAATGATATCGCTATTAAAACAGAAAGGAACGTTGCACTTGAAGGTGTTTTGTCACAAGTTGATGCAATTCTAAAGCCTTATGGGGGGTTGATATCTTTTGCTCGGAAAGATCAAATATCTAACTTTTTCGTTAGCAATGAATTAAAACAACTACAGAGCATGGGGTCACTTGCCCCTGTCATTTTTTTAAGTGTGGCCGCTTTTTTAATTAATGTTGTTATGTCTAGGCAAGTTGCAACCCAACGAGAACAAATTGGTATGCTTAAAGCGGTGGGTTATACCAACAAAGAGGTCTCTTTACATTATTTAAAAATGGTATTAGTCATTACAGTATTAGGCTCCATCATTGGCTTAGCACTTGGGGCTTGGATGGGCTCAGGTATGACACAAATGTACACTGAGTTTTTTCACTTCCCAATTCTGAAATATAGTTTTTCATTAGAGGTTATGATTTTATCGGTATTTTCATGCGCACTAGCAGCAGTTATTGGAACTTTATTTGCTATTAATAATGCCGCAAAACTACCTCCCGCTGAAGCTATGCGCCCTGAAAGTCCGGCTATATTCAACGTAACACTACTTGAGCGCATTGGCGTTCATCAATATCTGTCATTTACTAGCCGAATCATTCTAAGGCAAGTAGAGCGTCGCCCCATTAGAACACTCATGTCATCCATTGGTATTGCTTTTGCGCTTTCTATTTTAGTTTTTAGTTTTTTCATGGAAGACTCTATGGAATATTTAATGGATGTGCAATACGGGATAACACAACGTGAAGATGTCAACATAGGATTTGTTGAGCCAAAATCGGCTAAAGCGCTTGAAGAAATTAAGATAATTCCCGGTGTGTTAATGGTTGAACCGCTTAGAAATGTACCTGTTTACTTTAAACATAAACACTACAAGAAGCGTGGCTCTATTATAGGATTAAATAAAGAACCCATGTTAAGACGAGTAATTGATGAAAACTTAGACTCTGTCAACATGCCAAATGAAGGAATCGTACTGAATACGACACTTGCCCGTATTCTACAACTTAAAGTAGGCGACATAGTAGAAGTTGAAATACTTGAAGAGAAGCGCCAAACGTTAATAATTCCTGTCTCAGCTATTACTCAGGAATTTATTGGTTTGGGGGCATTTATGAATATACATCAACTGAATAAAATTCTAGATTCCACCCCCAAAATTACTGGAGCCTCTTTATTAGTTGATCAAAACCATAGTGCACAGCTTTATAAAAAACTTAAAGAAATCCCTGCGATTATTGGCTTAAACATCACTTCAGTTTTACGACAGATATTTGAAGATATTATGGCAGAAAATTTGCTGAAGATGGTAGCAACTAATGTGATGTTTGCCAGCTTCATCAGTTTTGGTATCATTTATAATACCGCACGGATCACTATTTCTGAACGAAGCCGAGAGCTTGCTAGCTTAAGGGTTTTGGGGCTTACTCGTGCTGAAGTAGCCTATATATTATTTGGTGAATTGGGTTTGATCACCTTACTTTCGATACCGATAGGAATATTGTTAGGGTATAGCATGTCTGTAGGTATGACCGAATCTATGGATAGCGAGTTATTTCGTATTCCTGTTTATTTAAAAAATAGTACTTATGGTTATGCTGTGCTTATAGTTTTGCTCAGCGCCATTGTTTCATTTTATTTGGTCTGGCGACAAGTTGATAGCATAGATCTCGTTAGTGCTCAAAAAGGAGTTGAATAGTGTCAAAAAACAAAATGCCATATGAAGGGGCAAAACGACTGGTTAAAATATCATTAGTCTTTATCGGCGTTGCCTTATTAGTTTTTGCTTTTATCCCTGAAAAAGTTAAAGTCGATCTTATTTCTGTAGAAAAAGGTGATTTAACTATATCGGTTGAGGGTGAAGGTAAAACACGTATTCATGATATTTATACTATTTACACTCCTATAGACGGAAGAGTCACTCGGATTGAAAGTAATGCGGGAGATAGTGTGACAGCGGGTAAAACCATTATTGCCAATATGTACCCAGCAAATCCCGCTTTTTTAGATAAGCGCTCAGAAATCCAAGCAAAAGCAGATATCAATGGCGCAGAAGCAGCGCTTGAGTTAGCAAGTTCAAGAGTAAGACAAGCCCAAGCACAACTAGAATTTGATCAATCTGAATATAAACGTGCACAAGAGTTATTTAAAAATAATATGGTTTCAACGGCTGCCCTTGAACGTGCAGAAATTCAACTCACCATGCAAAATGCAGAAAAGGATACTTCAATAGCCAACAGAGCACTAATGGAGTCAAGATTGAAAGCGGCACAAGCTAAATCGCTTCAACCTGAGTCTATTGGTAATATGCAAAGTGATACATGCCAAATTTGCATCTATTCTCCAGTTGATGGTCATGTATTACGGATATTACACAAAAGTGAAAGTATTATACCTGTTGGTACAGCGTTGGTTGAAATAGGGGATCCTAAAGATTTAGAAGTTAATATTGAAATGTTATCAACTAATGCAGTTAAGGTGAATGTTGGTGATAAAGCGTTTATTAAACGTTGGGGCGGCATTGACGATCTTGCGGCAAGAGTAAAAGTTATCGAGCCCTCAGGTTTTACTAAAATTTCAGCGCTTGGCGTAGAAGAGCAGCGGGTTAATGTTATCTTATCTTTAACAGAGCCTTATGAGAAGTGGCAAAGTTTAGGAGATGCTTTTAGAGTCGAAGCTGAAATCGTTATTGATCATATTCAAGGTATTAACAAAGTTCCCTTATCAGCGCTATTTCGACAAAATGGTGAGTGGTCTGTATTGAAAGTTATTGATGGCCAAGTTGTCTTACAGGTTGTTATGGTAGGAAAGCGAAATAGTTTCTTTGCAGAAATAACACAGGGTTTAGCTGTTGGCGAACAAGTTATAATGCACCCAAATAATAGTATTGAAGTAGGAATGAAAGTTATTCAAAGATGATAATTCAATGATGGATCTGGCATAATGAAGTTCAAATAGTTTAGGGTGTATATACAGTGTTGCTTTTTGACAATAAATTACAACGGCTTATTGCTGATATGGCTGATGTAACCGGCCACTTGAATACCGATGAATTTGAACATGTGCTTTTGCAAATGCTCGTGAACTATGCATCGTTTGACAACATGACTGTGGTAGGATTCCCATCAAATGCCCGCCCTCATTTAATTTATGGCGAAACGAAAAAAGATGTCTATTTTCAAGATGGCGATTTGGCTCGTTATGTTGATGGGGCTTACTTATTAGATCCTTTTTATTTAGCTATTCAGGAAAATAAACCGACGGATTTTTATTGTTTAAAGGATATAGCCTCTGATAACTTTTATGAAAGTGCTTATTTTCGTCAGTACTATCAGTTTTCCAATTTGAAAGATGAAGTTGGCTACTTATTCGCTTTGAAAAGTGGCGCTTATCTACATTTATCGTTAGCAAGCACTATAGATTATCAACCAGAAGAATTAGCGGCACTTAAGAGCTTCACTCCATGGTTGGAGGTGATGTTACATAAGCAGTGGTCAAATTTATTAGATCAAGAGCAGGGGCGTAGTGAAGAAGTGACTATGCACAATCAGCTTTCAGTTGCATTTAAAAACTTTGGACGATCCTTGCTAACAGATAGGGAATGCGAAGTAGCAAGACTAATTTTGCAAGGTCATTCGACCAAATCAATGGCGGTAAAGCTAAAGCTGTCGATTGAGACTATCAAGGTTCACCGCAGAAACCTCTATCCTAAACTGGATATATCGTCACAGCCTGAATTGTTTTCTTTGTTTTTAGAGTCATTGGCACTGGTAGCGACGGCAGAAGAAAAAGATCCTCTGATTGCCTATCACTCCAAATCGAGTAAGCCTTGAATTGTTAAACTGAATGAAAGTGGCATAACGTTCTTTATTGATAAAGAATCTTATGCCGTTTGAATTAGTGAAAAAACACCCGTGAGTAATTAGTGCTTAAACTAATACTCAATCAATTAAGTGAGTGACAGGAAAGTAAAGTTTAACCATTTATCCATACCGCTTTAGTTTTGAGGAAGTAAGCAAGTTGCTCTGGCCCCATATCTTTACCAAAACCTGACTGTTTAAAACCGCCGAATGGGGTACAGCTGTCTACCAAATCATGTGTATTGACCCAAACAGTGCCCGCATCTAGTTGCCTTATCAACCGTTGAGCCCGTGAAATATCATTGGTAAAAACGCTGGCCGCTAATCCATAAATATTATCATTTGCTAAAACAACCGCTTGTTCTTCAATGTCGAAAGGAATGATAGCTAAAACAGGGCCAAAAATTTCTTCCTGGACAATTTTCATATTATTAGTACAGTTAGCAAAAACTGTTGGTTTAATATAATAACCCTTGCCATCTACGGCTCCGCCGCCACAGACAACTCTGGCACCTTGCTTTTTACCCGCTTCAATATAATCACAAATTGACTGGCGGTGTTGGGCAGAAATCGCAGGGCCCATTTCACACTCAGGATCTAATGTCATTGCTATTTTAAGGTTGCTAGCCCCTTTGGCAACGGCAGAAACAACTTGGTCGTATAGGCCTTTTTGCACATACATGCGAGAGCCTGCACTACATACTTGTCCAGTATTAAAAAATACGCTTTGTTGGGTGGCCGCAACAACTTTTTCGATATTGGCATCATCAAACACTACCATAGGCGATTTTCCACCCAACTCTAATGTTATCGGAGTAACATTGCCCATAGCAGTTTTTCCCACAGTTTTACCGACATTGGTTGAGCCCGTAAAGGAGACTTTATCGATATCAGGGTGGGAAACTAAATGGCTACCTATATTGCTACCGCTGCCAGTAATAATGTTTACCACGCCTTTGGGCAGACCTGCTTGCTCACACAAATGGGCAAAATAAAGCATGCTCAGTGGTGTTAATTCAGAAGGTTTCAAAACAACAGTACAGCCAACAGCAAGCGGTGCCGCCAATTTCCATATCGACATGCTAAACGGCCAGTTCCACGGCACTATAGCGGCAACCACACCTATTGGCTGCTTTAAGGTGTAAGCAAAGTGATCGCCTTCGGCCGACACATCACGCGTAGCACCTTCAATTTTAGTTGCCCATCCAGCCATGTAATGTAGCAAATCAACCGAGCCTGCAACATCTACTGCTTTACAACCTGAGATTGCCTTGCCTGCATCCAACGATTCAATTTCTGCTAAGGTTTGACTATTTTCTTCTACCAGATCGGCAAGTCGATGCAATAACCTTTCTCTAGCATTGGGTTTCATTTTTGACCATTCACTGTTTGTGAATGCATGCTTTGCTGCAGATACTGCTTTATCAACATCATTTAACGTTGCCGAAGGTACCTGTGCTAGCATACCTTCTGTACAAGGCTCAAAAATGTCGAACATCTCGCCATTTTCTGCTTGGCAGAATTTTCCGCCAATATACATCTGGTGTGTTTGGCTTAGAAACTTACGGGTATTTTCTGTTACGCCGAATTGGTCGATAAAATTTGTAACTATCGTATCCATTTTATTCACCTTTACTTGTGTTAGTCAGATTGATTTTTTGATATTAGTTTTGTGATTTTAATTTTATGAGATGAAGACCATTGTGCATTAATGCACAATGGTCTGATGGACAAGTAATCAGTGGATCAGTAATGCCCTTCGTTACGTAGTTCTTGCATGGTTATTTCGATGCTTTGACGCAGTGTAGCTACGATAAAATCAACGTTATCTTTGGTCATAGTGAGTGGTGGTGACATTACATTCAAATGCACAATAGCGCGTGTTATTAAACCTAATTTATCAGCATTATTGGAAATTCGTTTACCAATATCTAATTCTTCAGGAAAGAGTACTTTAGTAGCTTTGTCTGCAACATATTCAACGCAAACCATAAATTTACGGCCGCGAACTTGACCGACAATAGGCAATTCTTCTAGAGTTTTTAGCTGTTGCTCGAAATATGGCCCAACTTCATTTACGTTCTCTAGTAGCTGTTCTTTTTCCATAATTTCAATATTCTTTAATGCCGCAGCACAAGCAACTGGATGACCTGAATAAGTAAAACCGTGGGCGAAGTAACGGCCTGAATCTTTTTCGTTCAACACATCCCATATTTCATCAGAAAATAATAGTGCCCCCAGTGGCTGATAACCAGAGGTTAGGCCTTTTGCTGAAGTGATCATATCTGGCTTAATACCAAATTCATCTTCAGAAGCAAACCAATGACCTAAACGACCAAACGCAGTAACGACTTCATCTGCAACAAACAAAATATCGTTTTTCTTACAGATCTCAAACATACGTTGTAAGTACCCGTCTGGCGCAACGATAACTCCGCCTGCACCCATAATGGGTTCGGCGAAGAAAGCCGCGACGTTATCTGCACCACCGAGATCTTCAATTTTATCTTCAAATTCTTTAACCAAAGAATCAACAAACGCTTCTTCGGTCATGCCTTCTACTTCGCAACGATAATAATTAGGATAAGAAATATGATGAATAATATCGCTAATAAAATCGAACTCTGGCGGGTGGTCTCCTGGCTTACCGCCAATCGACATCGCAGCATAAGTAGTGCCATGATAAGAGTTTTTTCTCGCGATAATATGCTTCTTGTTATACTTGCTTCGGCAATTTTGATAATAGTGAATCATACGAAATGCGGTATCGATGGCGGTTGAACCACCACAAGTAAAGAAGACATGATTCAAATTATCGGGTGCCAATTCAGCCAATTTAGCTGCTAACTCAGTTGCGGGGATATTCGTTAAATCAACAAACGGGCTGGCGTAAGACATTTGGTAGGCCTGTGCAGCAATAGCATCAGCCATTTCTTTCCGACCCAATCCAATGTTGTTACACCATAAGCCACCTACAGCATCAAAATATTTTCGACCGTCTGAATCATAGATATAACAGTTATCTCCTTTAACAATAGGAAGTGCACCTTCATCACGGAACACGTCAAATATTTGCCAAGGGTGAAGGTGGTGTGCCTTATCTTTTTCGATAATGGCTTTAGTGTCGTATTGATCAAATTCGTTCATGTCTTATATCCTCTGGTGTAAACACTTATCTTTTAAAAACAAGGTAAGTGTTTAAGCTGCTGCGACTTAGTTTGCCGTTGTTAATGAGGATAGAGTAAAAGAGCTGGCAATCTGCTACCATACCTCTATTAAGGTAGATAAAAATATCCTTAATACTGGGAAAATATATCTATTGAAATTATCGAGTCTCTACCAATGCAAAATTTATCGTTAGCGCAATTATTTTCACGCCTTGGTGATTTAGTTGAAGTAAGCGGAACTGACGCTTTTCCTGAAAAAATTAAAGTTTTTTTTGAGTCTTTTGGTGATATTTCTGAATTTTCAATTTTGACCTTTCAAAAAAACGCAGTTCCTATCCCCGTTTTTACTACGGTTTCTGGAGCGGATAAAAACTTAGAACATTATTGCAATGGTTTGTATTTACTCGATCCTTTCTATGACAGTTATGTAAAAAATAACTTTGCTAGTTTTGCTGTCTGGAGAGATATTGCACCAAATGTTTTTGAGGAAAGTATTCAGGCTTATATAAATTACATGAGCAATTGGGAAGAGTTAGAAGAAGTTGGTTATGTTTTTCCTGTTTCAGCTGATACCAGTTTGCATTTTTCTTTTGCGCTGCCTAGCTGCGATAAAGGAGGCAATAATCTCTTTACTACATTTTTAAAAGACTTGTACCCGTTTCTTAGGCCGCTTATCGCTAAACATTGGCAAGATATTGAAACCAGCATAAAAGATAAAGAACCGGAAATGCGTCGTCTGCACACGCAAGTACACAGCATATTAAATAATTTTGGCAGTAGTGTGTTAACGGGGCGTGAACAGGAAATTGTTCGCAGTATGTTGCACGGCCATTCTGCTAAATCTACGGCTGAAGTACTCGGTATTTCAGCGGGTACCGTTAATGTACACAGGTCTAAAATTTATGAAAAACTGGATATTTCTTCCAATAGCGAATTGTTTTCCCTTTTCATTGATGCCATGACCTCGGTAGAAGTATCAGGCAGTCAGGATGTACTGAAAAACTACCTGAGCCATTAAAATTTGTACCTTTAAAAGTTCGCCCACCCACTTTTCTGCAAGTTGTTCTCTATAATTTCATATATACCAGTAGCAAGTAAAAACAGGTAGTGTGTCAGTTCTATATTTAAATAAGAGATATTTATGTCCGAAAGCCAGCAGTCTATTATCGCTAAAGATGATCCCAAGTTAGTATTTGCTTGTATTGCCATGGGAGTACTTGGTTTTGCTTTGTTTATGGGCATGCCTATTGCGGCAGAAGCTATGCATTCTGACCTTGGCTATGGTGATGATTTAATTGGCTATATGGCTTCAGCTGAATATGGTGGTATGTTTATCGCCTCAGTCATTGCATCGCTTTTGATTAACCGAATGGATCGACGTTTGTTAGCAGGGCTTGGTATTTGTGTAGCGATCGTATGTGGTATTATTTCTCTATTCTATCATGATTTTAATACACTTTTACCGCTCCGTCTGTTGTCTGGTATCGGCTCAGGTCTGGGCTACTCTGTAGCTGTAGCTGTAATGGCGGGAACTCATGATACCGCGAAAAACTTTACCTATTTTATCATCGCACAAGTTGTCACCAATTCAATTATTCTTTATACCTTTCCTTATCTAACCGGGGAATGGGGCATTGACGGTATTTATATCGCATATGTTTTTATATTTGCCTCTGGCCTGCTGACTTTGTATTGGATCCCACACACGGCGGAAGAAGTCACTGGTGAAAAAGTGACAAACACAGAAGAAGCGTTACACGGTTTGCCAGTTTTCCTCCCCTTGTTGTGTCTTGTCGGTATTTTTGGGTTTTATGCAATGCTTGGCAGTTATTGGACTTATGTGTATATCATTGGTATAGACTTGGGCTTTGAGGCTGATTTGGTCGATGATGTAATGGCAGGTTTAACACTTCTTAGCTTGGTCGGCTGTTGGTTAGCACTAGTTTTTGCAAGAAAATTTGGTCAATTCAGACCTTTTTTAGCGGCGTTGATTGCACTTGAATTGATTTTAATCGCTAATGTTTTTGGCATAACTGGCACCACCTATTTTATTGGCATGATTGGTCTGTTCCTATTCTGGAATTTTATCGACATTTATCAATTAGGCACAATGGCTAACATAGACCCTTCAGGACGCTTTGGCGCAATGATCCCTGGAGCTCAGGGACTGGCTATGGCTGTTAGCCCTGCTATCGCGGGCTATTTATTGGGTGAGAAGGGCGATTATCAGGTAATCATGTGGATGCTTGCTGGTCTGATTATTTTATCGATTGTTGCCTATAGCATTGTTTATGCTGTTTTGAAAAAATTACAGTCTGTACAGAACGCTTCATCTAACGGTGAAGTGCTGTCAGTGAGCTGAAATAAGGGAAGGTTTACATTTACTAGCCTAAGACCAGAAGATTAATATTGGCATAGGAGGGCTCTGATTATATAGGTTACCAAAACTGAAATCGTAACTTTATGAAATATTAATATTTACTCTTGCATGAGTGACCTAGTCTTGGCTTATCTAGCGACAAGTGATCCGACATTGCGACATCATCTAAATGAAATTAACTATTCCTTCAAAACAGTCGTTGATACTTATCAATAATTTGGCTGTCACTGTGACAAATAAACAGCCACTAATTTTCCATTTTATAAATGACTTTCGTATTAAGGAAACGAATCGGCAATTAATCAATACTGATGAATAGGCCTCGGCGATTGCCTTTTTAGCTGGTTTTAATTCTAAATCGATATTTAATAAGGTGTTTGAAAAATCAACAGATTTAATACCTTCAACCTTCAGAAAGCATTAAAAAAGCAATTATTTGAAAAATAATTGAAAAAATACGTTCGAATAGGCCCATTTAAACGACAACACGCATAATTTGAGGCATTTTTCATATCAAAACCTAATACTTAAAGAGAGAAATAATATGAAAATTTTTGAATGGGATGGCAATCGTAAGAGCCTATTATCTTTACTTTGGATTTTCCTAACGGCAAATTATATTTTTTGCGATGTGTTTACTTTGCATCTTGCCAGCTATTTAGAGGCATTTTTATCTGGTGATGTAGGTGGCATGAAGATCACTGAAGAATTTTTATTAGTATTTGCCTTTATAATGCAAATTCCTATGCTCATGATTGTATTGTCCAAGTTCTTAACTTTCACACTAAACAAATATTTTAATATTGTTGCAGGTATTATTACGACCTCAGTACAAGCCTTTACGGTGATGATGGGGGGGGCGACTTTTCATTATATGTTCTTCAGTTTATTTGAAATTTGTACCGGCTTATTAATTATTTATTTAGCCGTCAATTGGAAACAAGATACAGCGCCTTTACATAAATAACCAACAACTCCATAGGGTTAAATTAAAATTTAACTTTGTTTTAAGACTGAAGGTCAATGACACTAGGTTTATAAAAATAAATTAATAGAGGTGTAAAATGAAAACACAACGAAACATTCAATATTTATACGCGAGAATAGCAGGCTTTTCTTATATTCTTTTTACTGTTGCAGGCTTGATTAAAAATTTTTTACTGAATACCCAAATATCCGATATAAGCGCTGTTCAAGTAAACGGACTATTTGAAAACGAAATGCATTTTCGCCTTGGAATCGCAGCGGAAGTCATCATGTTTTTAGGTGTCGTTATGGCTTCAGTGTCGTTTTATGTTGTTCTAAAATCAGTAAATAAGCAACTAGCGCAAACCGCATTGTGCCTTAGATTAATTGAGATAATTATTGGCGGAATTGCTGTTGTTATCAGTATGGCAATGTTGGCATTGTCGAGTAAACCCTATCTTGTAGAAATGTTTGATTTGGAGCAATTACATGCAATGGTTGTTGTAGCTTCAAGCTTTAGATTGCCAGCGTATGAATACAGTTGGATATCTATGGGGTTTGCGGGCATTATTACGTTTTATTTATTTTTTAAAACACGTTACATACCAAGAGCTTGGTCAGTATGGGGAATGATTACTTACTCAAGTTTGATTCTATACCCTTTAGCTAAGCTACTTATACCTGATTTACCCCGTGAAACTATGTTTGTGCTTTTTCCTGGTGCTCTTTTTGAACTAGGTGTAGGTATTTGGTTGTTAGTGATGGGAATCAATATTCCAAATAATAGTGATAATGTGCCTAGCAAACAAGTCAACACGCTCTAGTTACTCTACTCGTTTCTGTTAAATTTTGGAGTAGGGCGAGCGTTCGCTCTTATCTGGCATTGCATATTTGACGATATGTGGATTTAGGCGCAATTTAATTTTATAATTACTGGGGATTATAGAACCTTTATCTCAGGTAACAAAATGGTTGACCTTTTACCCACAGTTATATATTCCTGCATGATAGGAATGACAATACCCGCTTTATTAGAGGTTTTTAAAAGGCCGAAGGAAAGGCAAAACATTTTCCTAAAAGGTCTATTGTTGTTATTGCAGATACATTTTGCGGGTGAGCTTTTTATATATTCAGGGGCATATAATTATGCGCCAGCTGTAGCTGGTGCACAATTTCCGTTTAGAGTTTTGCTTGGGCCAGCCCTCTATTTTTATGCTCATGCAACGATGTCACCAGACAAAGCAGTGGATAAACGTTTGAGTGCTTTGGCTATATCCGGACCTATTCTAGTTTTGTTGGCAATGCTTCCTTTTATTTTTATGATTAGCCCCGCAGAAAAACTAGCCTTAGCTAATCCATCAACTAGAGACCCAGAGCTTTGGCAAATAGCAGTGTTTACTTGTTTATTTGCTACCTTTATATTTATTTTATTCACCGTCTTGTTTTTAGTAACGGCCTTAAAACTTCACAACTCTCACCGACAACAACTCATGGAGCGCTTTTCTGAAATAGAGCAACGTTCATTAGATTGGTTTACACCTGTACTGGTTATTTGGGGAGCTGCATGGTTAATGTATGCAGTCGAGTTTTCTCTGAGTGCGCTGGGGTGGTTTTGGTTTGGTTCAGGGGTACTTCTGCCAATTTTTGAGGCTATTGCGCTGGCTATTTTTATACAAAAGGCATTAAGCCAAAAAGTGCTTAACGAATCTGAGAAAGGTTTACCTCGTGCTAGTCAAACTAGAACAGCCTTACTTAGCGCAGAAAAAATGCAATTGATTGCGTCAAAACTAGATCGTGCAATGAAAGAAGATAAGTTGTTCTTGCAGGATAATTTATCGCTAAACAAGCTATCTGAATCTATCTCTGAAACAGAAAACCACATTTCAGAAACACTCTCTCAATTTTTACACACTAAATTTTTCCAGTTTGTTAATTGCTTTCGAGTCGAAGAAGCGAAGAAGGCTTTGCAGGACAAAGACAAGTTAATCACTAGTATTGCCTTTGACGTTGGTTTCAATTCGAAATCGACATTCAATACCGCTTTTAAAAAAGTAGTTGGTCAAAGTCCATCAGCATATCGAAATTTATTACTCGAAAATAAATAAAATATACTTTGAACAAATAGGTCCGAAAGGGGCTATTTGGGAGACATGATCTGTTTTAACCAAAGAGGACACACTAATAATGGAATATAATCCAATTATTGAGGTGTTAACTGATAAAACGAATAATTTACAAATGACGGCTATTGACAACTAATAGACGAAAATGAGTTCAAATCTAATGTATGCAAAAGGCCATGGAATTGCCGTTTGTAACTCAAAATCGCCCTGATTTTTCCTCTATAACAATCGACGATTTATCCGACAATATACATTAGGATAATTGCCTTACGGGGAGTTATTATTAATCAAAAAACAATATAGTAATAAGGTCAATCAAAATCTAGTTATCTTTACAGTCACAGAAGCCTTGTAGACAAAGAGTGTTCATAAGGCTTAGTCAGGTGGAAAATAAAATTTCACCTCTGAATAATATTCAATAAATAAACCAAGTTACAATTCTAAGTAATTGTCGTATATTTTTTGGAATTTCCCGCTTTCTTTAATTTTTTTTAATCCCAGATTAAAATCATCCCTAACTTTTTTATCTCTAAATATCGGGCGATAATCTTCTGGGTTGACTGAGGTGAATTTGTGCTCATCAACATCATTCATCTCTAGAACATTCATTAACATCAATTGTTTAACAAAGTACTTGAAAATGTGACGATCACTTAACACTACATCATATCGTTCAAAATGGAGTAGTTTCACTTGTGTCAATTGATCACTAATACCATAAAACCGATTTTCCTCTTTCACTTTTTTTAGCCACTTAGGGTAGCGTTTTTCAGCTCCTTGAAAGGATACGACTCGAAGAGTATCCAAATCACTAGGTTTTAATATCGAGATGTTTTTGCTTTTCAGGGTAAAAAAAACGTTGTTATAGATTACGGCAGGGTTGGCATAAAGCCCTCCGCTAGTTTCTAAGTTTACTCCCATGTCGCCCATTGCCGCATCGACTAGGTTTTTCTTAAAAGCAAAAGGGACTCGTCCTAAGGGAAAATACAGTGGTTTTAACGTATGACCTTTATATGCCAACGCAGCCGAAATGATATCTATTTCAATGCCCCTATTATGTTTCTGAAAAATGTAGGGCGGGATTTCTAGGCCAAACGCCATAAAGACTTCTTCAGCTTCTGTGAAACTATTCAACATTGTACTGACCAATATTACGCAGTATTTGAGAATTGTATTTTTCATTATTAAGCTTAAATGCAGTAAATCTAGTTACCAACTATTATAGGATATACATAAAAATACGCACTCTGATCTACATAAAAATTGATTTACTTGAACAGCGTGTATGCTACATGACAGTTTCATTTAATAGAAATAATATAGAGATTTTTAACGCAAATTGTCTCTTTTGTGCACTATTAAGGCATGACAGAAAATACCACACTGCGGTCTTAATTTTTAGAACAATCGACTCCAATATTACGTTCACTATCTTCAAGAGTAGCTGACATTAAAGCATTTTTCTAAGGCTGTTTCGCCCCCAGTATAGATAGTGAAAACTGTCTATTTTACGATTCCAAGCAGAACATTTTTATTAATTTTCCTGAATCAATTTATAAACTGTTGGAGTACTCTATTTACAGTGTTTCAAACCTGCTTCTTTAGCTAGCAATCACAACACAGTTTCGGCCTCGCTCTTTAGCTTGGTACACGGCTAAATCGGCTCGTTTTAACAATTCAGAGCAATTTTTATCACTTGAATTCAATTGTGCTACGCCTATGCTAACCGAAACAAAAATTTTATTAGGATTTAAAGTTTCAACTATTTTCCGTAAATGTTGTGCTTTGTATTCAGCTTCGATTACATCACATTGATCAAGTAAGATAACAAACTCTTCACCGCCATACCGGATGATAATGTCTTCATCGCGGATTTGTTCCTGTAATAGTTTTGCCACTTGTTGCAATACTGCATCACCTGCTGGATGACCGTGGGTATCATTAACCATTTTAAAATGATCGATATCCATCATTAGTAAACTCAATGGTCGCTGATGGCGTATGGCACTAGATATTTTTCGACTGGCCATGTCTTGCAAATAATGACGATTGAATAGCCCGGTTAACTGATCATGCATTGCCATACTCTCAAACTTGTCCTTCCGTCGTTTTAACAAAATGATGACTACAAGAAAAACAATTATGGTGATTAACAAGATGATAATCGATGAAACAATCCATACATAACGCTTGTAAAGGTCATAAAAACTATCAGGCTTATGCAGAATAATACTGGAAGACGGAATTTGTTCTTGATAAATATCAAAACGCTGCATTGTTCGGTAGTCGAATATGTTTGATGTAGGTGATTTTAAGATTACTGGTAGTTCTTCAGCAGAAATTCCAGATAGAATTTTTAGTGCAAGTTCAGCAGCTGCATGTCCTTGATCCTCACCGGTAATAACCGATCCACCCATAGCACCAGAACCCATAAAATTATTCCAGCTAACATACACGGGAACGCTGCTGGCGATAGCTATCAAACGGGTGTATTCTTCGGCAGAAACATAATCAACTAAACGACTGTTAATTGGGTGGGCAAGTATGAAAACTAGGCTGTCCTTTGGGAGCTGTGCTACTCTTGTTTCGATCTCTTCAATGGTTTTATTCAGCAAAATTTCTGTTTTGTATTTCGCATCGTAGACAGGAATGATTGATTTCTGTAACAGCTCATAATTACGACGCTCTGTGGTGCGACTTGTGGAGGCTATAAATATCAATCTAAGAGTATTAGGGTGAACATTTAGGGCCAAATCGATAGTCTTCTCAATTTCTACTTCCTCATTAACACCGGTTATATTACGGATATTCTCGATAACTGTAGATTGAAAGTCATTAAATCCACAGAATACTATTGGAACCCCAGGAAAGAGTAGTTCACGATGTTTAATCGCAAAATTGAATGCATTATTGTCAGAGATGATGACAACCTCAAAATTGTAGTTTTGATACTTGATTTCGAGAGATTCGGCGAGTGTATCAAGGTGTTCTAAACCAAAATTACGTTTGGTATCAAGGTAGTCAACGGAAAGTTCTATATTTTTCCCGGAGACCTTTAGCTGTTCGTGTATTTCATTTTGAATGGCATCACTCCACAAATATCCTGGATGATAGGAGTTCAATAGTAGCACCTGCCTAGCATGAGCATGAGAACTCTCTGCCAAAGCCAAAATCGAATGCAAAATAGCTATTGTTATCACAACCCTTACTATTGCATTTTTCATAATTTCGTCCAGCCAGTGTATATAGAAGAATAGACACTATATTGCCCACTGTCTAGAATACAAAATAGTCTTCTATTGTCAGTTCAGGCAGTCAATATAGGCTGAAAGCAACCTCTTTATAACAATTGTCCTGCAACAATTTGTTCTTCTATTGCTTAATGGATGCGCTAACGTCTGCTGAACAGCTCTATATAGACCTTGGAGTTTTCAGGTGGTTAGGTCAACTGTGCTCACTGAAAAGTCATTAGCTTTGAAAAGATGTGTTAAAAATATTTTAAAGCTGTGAATGCTCCAATTAATCAGGTTCCGCAATAACGTTCCATTCATCCAAAAGAAAAAGATACTCCTCGAATTCATCACTCGTGATGGTTTTATGAAATGATTTTTCTGCTAGTTTCTCTAGGCGTGCAAACTGCTGATTGTCCATTTTGAAAAATCCTTATTAGTAACGTAAAGTTACGGCTAATAAATAATGCTAAACAAGAATATTACAACTATTGAGATACGCAGATTGCGTCCCCCATTGAGGGCGAGTTGTTAATACTGTATCGACAAACCACCGGAAAGCTTTAATAAAAAACTGATATAAGATTTAACATTTTTCTTCATATTATTACGTGTTAAATGATATAGGTTTAACAGCCACTCATTAGAAAATACATGGTAAATATTTTGAGGTTAATGTCAACTGTGCGCACGATTAAGACATGGCAGCAAATACCACTTTGAAGACCTTAGCATTTTAGAATTTATGCTGAAAGTTTTTGTATGTTTTGATCTAGAGCGGACATGGCTGAACAACCACAATATGCTAGCAGCTTCCTAATAGCGGACGTTCGATACATATAAGAACATCAGTACCTTGATGATGATTTTTGCCAATCCCCTCGTTAAGTCTAAGTGAGAACTAAGCCACCATTACTGTCAGTTACGAAGTTGTGTGAGATGACTTCACAGTGCGCTTTATAGTTGAGGGTAGCAGCCCCATTTCCTTAGGGTCAATTGATCGCTAAATTGTGGACGTTTTTTGGTTGCTACTAAAAGGTAAACTAATAGTACCTATCTATTGAACAATTCAAGCTATTTAATACCGTTTACTGTGAATTTTATAAGAGCCATAATTTGTTCAATTATCAATATTGTTAGAATTAAAACTCTTTTGGATTTTTCGGACTAACTTTTTAAATTCTGGCTCACTCGATAGCATTGAGTACCAATAATTGGTTTCTATAAATGGCAACGAAGCTATACTGCCTGGCGATGATATCAACCCTTTATTTGCTATCATTGATGCAATGATTTCTTTCGATGTATATTGACCAGACAAAATAGTAGAATTAATACATGTCACAACTATAGCAGGATAGCCAATACAGGTACCGTAACCATAACGAGCTAAGCTTTGGCTATAGCTAAGAAAGTTCATATCTTTTTTCAGTATTTCATTTAAATAAATAGCAAAAATAGCATAATCTAGTTCATTTTTTAGGTTAGGGTTAACTCCTTCAATGAAATCTACAAAATGTGGTTCATTTTCAACATAGCTCTTAATACCTTGAACGTTCCCTAAAAAACTTTTGCTATATAATATTATTGATTTCACTCTTAAATCATCAGTTTCTCCAAAATCAACATCTTGATACTGTATACCTTTATCCCTAACTAGTTTAGCTAATTCAACCGCAGTGATATAATCATGATTAAGCTGTAATGCTCCATCAAAATTAATATTATTGAATAGTGATGTTAATGAATTTTTATAATCCGATAAATTTTTATTGTTGGATTCTTTGACGAGTTCATAAGCAGATAAAAAATTATTTTCCGCGATTAAACCAAATACCTCGTCCGGTATGTTTTGTATATGTTCAGGCTGTAATTTCTTCCCTTCATTTATTGACTCTCTCATTTCATCCAAACGGTTTTCTTGCTGATAAAGGCCAATCAAATGGCTCCGTGCTGGAGCATTTAAGGGATCAACCGACAAGATATTTTTGAGCATTTCAATAATGTCATTCCTAGGTGTATCAGAAAAAAATTTTGCGTAATAGGCATAAATAAACTTCAATTCACTGCTTGAAGGAAATTCGCTAACACTATGCTTAAGGTACTCTATAGATTGAGTATTATATCCAGCCTCTGAAAGCCACATACCTATCGCCATACTTTTATCTGCAAACTCTTGCGGTGACGAAAGTAAATCTCTAATTAATCGTTCAGCATTTTTTTCCTGTTTTTTATCCAGCACTCTAATATAGCGATCGTATCTTGAATAAAGATTGTAAAGCTGAGCCTTTGCAAGTAAAAAACCATTATCAAGTTCAATGGCATGTTCTAATAACTTCTCGGCACTTTGTATTCCTGAAGGGGTACGCTGATGGAACAAAGGCAATGAGCGTAAATAATACTTATAAGCTTCTGGATTATTAGATTTTGCCACCGCTGAACTTTCTAGTTCATCTTTTAGAATATTTAGCTTCAATGCCTGCGTTATTTCAAATGTTAATTGATCTTGTATGACGAACACATCAGTTAATTTTTTATCATAGGTTTGTGACCATATATGATGTTGTGTTTTCGAATCAATCAGCTGAGCTGTAACTCTCAAAGTATCCTTTGATTTCCTAACACTCCCTTCTAAAATAAATCGAACGTCAAGCTGTTTTCTAATATCATCAATCGTACTTTTGTTATCTCTAAATTGGAATGAAGAGGTTCTTGCAATGACTTTCAAACGAGATATTTTCGTTAGTGAATTTAATATTTCTTCAGCAATACCATCGCCGAAATATTGTTGAGTACTGTCTGAACTCATGTCTTTAAACGGTAGTACCGCTATAGTTAATTCATCCTCTTCGCTTATTTGATATGTAAAAAATTTGTCATAAATGATAAACCCTAATAAAAATACAATAACAGCCATTAACATCGCATTTAATTTTTGCCCTGCTATTTGGTTGTTCGATTGTTCTAGTTCAACATCTTTGGTGAACTTAATCCCTTCAGGTGTTAATTCAAATGCCCAAGCAATAACACAGGCGATAGGAAAACCAATGAATAAAATAACCGTAACTATCGTACCGAATAAAAGAGGTAAATTTAATGATGGGGAGATAACCGATATGATTTGTAATATTAACCATGTTGTAAGCAAGTATACGCTAGCTACTTTGAAAACGTTTCGACGTTTCAACTCAGTAAAAAAATTCATATTTCCTTTTACTTCATTTTGTTTTTATTCGAATATTAAAAGTAGCATTTAAAGAGGGATGTAGCAATTTAGGCATAAATTTAAAAGTAATAGTTACTTTTTAGTGACTCCTATTTATATAATTAAAATAAAGGAGATAATTGATTTAAAATATCGATAATGTCAGCTATTGGCTAGGAGTCGAAGTATTAATTTAGCCTCTCGAAGCTTCCGCTTAAAGGAGCAACTTGCCATAAAACCCATCTCATTTTGTGCCCCATAACGAGATAGAGCTAACCGTCATTTTTACCACACTGCGGACATTACTTATTAACTGTAAAAACAAAATTTGGATTAGTTTTTGTATCGATAACAACTGTTTTTTGTCAAATCTAAAATTTAAATTATGTAGTATTTCTCGGCAATTCCTCAAT
>Ga0209184_1000604_pt1 | contig 34561 bp, 28 predicted proteins | sample EN8Hudsemesocosm_2_FD_184627 | JGI IMG/M metagenome (GOLD analysis project Ga0209184, IMG submission 184627) | Methane-oxidizing microbial communities from mesocosms in the Hudson Canyon - EN8C Hudson Canyon (SPAdes) (version 2) | ecosystem: Environmental > Aquatic > Marine > Cold seeps | place... | reverse complement strand
AAGCTGCGGTAGCATTTGATGTAAGTCAAATTGATACTACAAGCTACACGCGTGTAACGCTGGGTATGGAAGCTGATTTGCAAGTGAATATAAACGAATTTGAAGCAGGGAATATTTCTCGTGCAGGCGAAGCGTTAGCGGCAGATTTATCAATATCAAAACTTGGCTTTGGTTCTATTTCGACGAATGATACTCAAATACAGCATGATGGTCTAACTTACGCTATCAACGATATTGTTCCCTTTGAATTAAATGATCCATTCTTTGAAATTGCACAAGATGCAACAACAGATGAGCTTACTGGTTTTCGTTTAGGGTTTGGCGAAGCTAGAGGGCAGTTGTCAGGTGATTTTAATAGTATCTCTGGTAATGTTGGTGTTGATATTACTGATCACTTTGGTGATACACATCGCTCAACATTGTTAGATGCTAATGGTGATACTGATACTGTTCGAAGCAGTAACTTTGGTGTGTCAAATGCAGTGTCAGGTGGTGCAACTGATTGTAGTACTGGCTTTTACTGTTACAACTTAGCGGATTATGAAACCTTGGATGTCGGGCAGAGAAATTTAACTTCGGGAAGCGTCGATTATACACAAGACTTTTTTATATCTTTTCAAAAAGTACCTACTACTTGGGAAACAAGCGCTGGCAATATCACAGCTGAAATGGGGGCTTTTATTAATATACCTACGTCCTTACACATTGATATGAATACAGGTACTAATGCTACTGGTACCGATAGAGTTCGTACAGAGTATATTGATCGAAACAACAAATTGTTTTAACCTTCTCTCCTTTTTAAAGGCTAAGTAAGGAGGGTTGTTAATGCAAACCATTTTTTGGCATGATTACGAAACATTTGGAATTGATACCAAAAAAGATAAACCTTCTCAATTTGCAGGGGTTCGTACAGATTTAGACTTAAATATTGTCGGCTCACCTCTTACTATCTATTGTAAGCCTTCCGAAGATTTTCTTCCGTCACCTGATGCTTGTCTTGTTACGGGTATTACCCCTCAAGTAGCCCTTCAAGAGGGCATGACTGAAGCTGATTTTGCAAAAGCAATTCATAATGTATTCTCCGCACCTGGAACTTGTGTCGCAGGTTATAACAGCATTCGTTTTGATGATGAAGTCAGTAGGAATTTATTCTACCGCAACTTTTATGATCCCTATGAGCGTGAATGGAAAAATGGTAATTCTCGTTGGGATATTATTGATGTTGTCCGACTTACATATGCTTTAAGGCCTGAAGGTATTAATTGGCCTTTAGGGGATGATGAACAGCCAACTTTTAGATTAGAAAAACTCAGTATAGCCAACAATATTGTTCATGAGTCAGCCCATGATGCAATGTCAGATGTTTATGCAACGATTGGCGTAGCAAAATTAATAAAATCGAAACAACCACAGTTATTTGATTATGTCTTTAGTCTGAGAAATAAACAGTCTCTTTTAAAACTTATTGACGTTGAAACCCATAAACCGGTTTTTCATGTTTCATCAAAGTATCCTGTATCTCTTGGTTGTAGTGCATTGGTTGCACCACTATTTCAACACCCTAAAAATAAAAATGGCTTCGTCGTTTTTGATTTACGACAAGATCCAAAACTTCTACTTGAGTTATCTGTTGATGAAATAAGGCAGCGTTTATATACGGCGACGAAAGACCTTAAGGAAGGAGAGGTAAGGCCAGCATTAAAGACTATTCATATTAATAAGTGTCCAATGGTTGTGCCTGCTTCAATGTTGAAAACGATTCCTGTTGAAAGACGGGACGCATGGCAGCTTGATATTAATGTCATGCAGCAACACCTTCAATGGCTCAGAGATAATCCTGAATTAATAAGTAAACTGATTTCTGTTTTTGATTTGGCTTACGATGAACAGCCAACATTGGATCCTGACTTAATGATTTATTCTGGAGGCTTTTTCTCTCAACATGATAAAGCTTCAATGAATAAAATTCGAGCTTCAAGTGAGCAAGAATTGGCTGAAGGTGAGTTTGTTTTTCAAGATTCACGTTTAGCAGAGATGCTATTTAGGTATAAGGCCAGAAATTACCCCGCCATATTGACAGAAGAGGAGCACAGTAAATGGGAGCAGCATTGTGCTCACCGTATACTTAATGCAGACTCTCAATTTATGAATGTGCAGCAATTTTCCAATAGGCTGATTGAACTGTCTCAAAGCACTGAATTAACCGCCCGTGACCAAGCGGTTTTGCAAGACTTACAATATTATGCGGAATCAATTATTCCTTATTATTAAAGGTATTCAGCTGAACATCTTTCGTTAGCAGCGATAAATGTTTCAAGGCTCCACTGTCTTCAGTTTCTTTATTTTTTGTGTAAACGAGTAATGAATTCCCTTTGTTCTTAATAAGTTCATTAAAATAGGACTGAATCTCTTCTTTGGTGATCCTATTTACAAAGTTTGCTAGTTCATCTTTTGTATTGAAATTAAAGTTCTGTTTATCTATTTCTTTCCAAGCTCTATTACTTCGCTGGTAGAGAGTATTGTCTTTCTTTAATAGGCGGGTAATGACTGCCGATTGATATTGTTCCAGCATTTCTGACGTTAGATTTTCAAATTCAAGAGCTTGATCCTGTAAAAACAAATTGGTTTCTTTAAATAATGTCTCGCCATTGCTTTTTGGTGACTGAACGATAAATGTTAAATCAGGTACATCAAATAAATTTAAACTTGCAGCAAAAACAATATAACCTAATTGTTTATTAGTTCTGATTTCAGCGTAATAGTTGGTGGAAATAATCTGCCTAAGCAATAAGAACATGGCTTGCTCTTTAAGGCTCTTTTCATTCCCCTGAACGTAATAAATAAAGCCTGTGTCTGGGTGCTCAACAAGTATATCTTTGTACCATGCTTGTTTTCCGTCTAGATTACTGACGTTTGAACGCTCGACAGTTTGTGTTTTTGCACCTGATAAGATAATACTTTCGAATTGATTGCCTATGTTTAAGGCGCTGGCTCTGGATATATTTCCAGAGCTTAAAATTGCGGTGTCGATTGTTTCAAAGAAGCTAATTCTAAAATTTTCGAGATCACTTAAAGTCTGTGATGTTAATGTCTCAAGCCGTTCTTGTTCACTCCAAGATGGCGTTAGTAATGATCGCTGAGCTTCTGCAATAGCTTGTTCATAAGGCTTTTTATCTTTGGCATTTAGTAATTTTCGCTGTAAGCGTTCTTTAATTATTACAAAACGTTCCGTTGTAAATCGTTTATGTTTTAGTGTTAAAAGAATTTTGTTCAGTAAGGTGCTTTGCTTGTCATTGTAGCCACTAATTTTTACTGTAATGCCTCGAATGTGGTTATAAAGTTCGTAATGAAGGCCAGCTAAATAAGCAGGATAACTAAACTCATTCAAACTATCCTTCAGTAAAGAAACCATCATTTCAGTCAAGTTTAAATTATTTGGAGACTTCATTGTTGCAGTAGATCGGATTGTAACAAAAAGATTCGCTTTTGGTGTTCCAAATGAAGTATCTGCAGAATACCAAATATCTAAACCTTTTGAACGTTTGAGCAGTTCGGGCTTTTTGTTATTTGTCAGCTTTAAAAGCTCTATGTTTTCCGGGATAAATATATTTTCTTCAGGAACATTTAACGTGGCGATTGTTTTGGGTGTTTTTAGGCTATGAATAAATTCATCAGAGTACTTTTCAATGTTGTAAGGCGTTTCATACCATTCTGACTTTGCCTTTCCTTCTATATTGTTAGCCGAGATCGTCACTAGCATATTATCTGGTGTTAACTGGTCTAAGTAGCTTAAGTATAATTCAGGGGTATAGTTATTTAGATTATAACCCTCGAAGAGTACATTGGTTGCGTTCGTCTCATGAAGCGCGCCAGCTAAAGCACTTGTGAAATGAATAGGCTCCGACTTTTCTTGGTAATTGAAGCTTATTTTGAGCATTTGAGCTTGTTCTTCAAAGTAGTTCTTTTGAATGCCTTTAGAGCGGAGTAATTCGAAATAGGTAAAAACTGTTTTAAGAATATTTTCTTGTTTTGCTAAACCTTGTTCGGTAAGTCCCATTGTTATCATAAACATGGCGCGATTATTTGTATCGAATTGAGCGCCAGCTGATAAAGAATCAACGAGTTGTTGAGACTTTAACTCTGACAATAAGCTGCCTTTACCTTCGTGACCTACCAGATTAGAAAGATAAGAAATAGGCTGAGAGTTTTTGTGATTAGAGGCCGAAGGAACAGGGAAGGCTATACTCATGGACCGTCTATCCATAATTGAATTCACTTCAATCTTGGTCGGCAAAAAATCCTTATCAAAAAAGTTATTTGTTATATTCTGGGTATTTACGTTTCTATTAGGGATACTTGAAAATTTTTCTTCCGCCCACTTTTTAAGCGTCGTAATAGGTTCTTTCCCTAAAATAACTAACTTCATTTCATTGGCTGAATATCGAGCGTTGTAAAAATTTACGACAGCGTCACGCAGGCTTAAATCGGGTCGGTCTTTTAAGGTTTCTAAATTACCGACAGAAAATTTCTTGTATGGGTGATCAGTAGATAAGATCGATTTTATCGCTGAAAAAAAACGTCGACCGTCATCTTTAATTTTGGAGGTGTATTCTGAATGTACGGCAATTACTTCGCGTTCAACATAGTCTTCATTAAAAAGGGGGGAGGTGAATTGCTCAGAAAACCGGTCCAGAGCTGGCTCAAAACTATTTGCGTTAATGTCAAAAAAGTAATTGGTATGTTCTAGTGATGTGAAGGCATTGTGGCTGCCTCCGTGATCGCTGATATATTTTTGATATTCATCAGGGTTTGGAAATTTCTTTGTTCCTAAAAAGAGCATATGCTCTAGAAAATGCGCAAGACCTTGATACTCAATGGGGTCATCTGAACTGCCAATATTTACATCGAGGGCTGCCGAAGCCTTATCTGTTTCAGGATCTGAAATAAGTAATACGGTTAAATTATTTGAAAGCGTTGTTGAATGATACTCCCTTTGGTCGTTAGGGCTTTTAATAATGTCTTGTGTTGATGCGGGAGTGGTATTGGCTGTTATAGACGTGGATATCAGTACAAACGTTATTAGAAACAATACGGGTTTTAACACAGTAGCCTCGCTGAAATAATATTTAAAGTAAATTCATTATGTTGTCATTATGTCAGTATGCGTTTTGTTTTACACGGATGAGCGTGTGTTTTTAGTGATAAACCTCATTTATTAAGCAAATAAAATAAGGCTAAAAAATAGAGTAAAAGCCCTATAAATATCTTGAAAAATATAGCGAAATCTGCTTTGTGCGTGTTGCCCTGTCATAAATAGGCTCTATACTATGTTGTATCTTTGATGTAGTCGCATTTGGCATTGACTCAAGTGTTTCTTTCAATAGAGCAAGTGCAGGGATTAACTATTTATCTTAATGAATTTGGTAAGCGAATGTTTATCGAAGCGCAACAAATCTAATTATGTTTGAGGTATAAATTAATGAGCTATTTCGTAACCGGTGGAACCGGTTTTATTGGTCGTTTTTTAGTTGAGAAACTATTAGCACGTGGCGAAACTATTTATGTTTTGGTACAAGAGAAAAGTATTGAGCGATATGAAGCATTGCTAGAACGTGTTGGTGCTACAAAAGATGAAGTTGTTGCTATTGTCGGTTCGTTGACTGAACCAAACCTGGGTATTTCTGATGCTGATATGTCGACGCTGAAGGGAAGCATTACACATTTTTACCACCTGGCTGCTATTTATGACCTTTATGCGCCAGCAGAGATTCAACAAGCTGTTAATGTTCAGGGTACTAAGAATGCGGTTGATGCGGCGACAGCGATGGATTCTGGTTGTTTCCACCAAGTGAGCTCTATCGCCGCTGCTGGTTTATATAAAGGCACATTCCGAGAGGATATGTTCGAAGAAGCAGAGAAATTAGATAACCCGTATTTACAAACTAAACATGAATCAGAAAAAGTCGTTCGTGAAGAATGCAAAATTCCATGGCGTGTTTATCGACCAGGTATGGTTGTTGGTCATGCAGAAACGGGTGAAATTGATAAGATTGATGGCCCCTATTACTTCTTTAAGATGTTGCAAAAAATTAGAGGCGTTATACCTCAGTGGATGCCTACAATTGGTATTGAAGGTGGTCGATTAAATATTGTTCCTGTAGATTTTATTGTTGATGCACTGGATCATATTTCACATGTTGAAGGAGAAGACCAGAAGTGCTTCCATTTAACGGATCCTGATCCATATAAAGTGGGTGAGATTTTAAATATCTTTGCAAAAGCGGGTCATGCCCCAACGATGACAATGCGAATTGACTCTCGCATGTTTGGTTTTATTCCACCAATGATTCGTAATGGGCTGAAAAGCCTGCCTCCGGTAAAACGAATTACAAGTGCTGTCTTAAATGATTTCGGTATTCCACAATCAGCGATGGAGTTTTTGAATTACCCAACACGTTTTGACTCTCGTGAAACAGAGCGTGTATTGAAAGGTACGGGGATTGAAGTGCCGCGCCTTCCAGATTATGCGCCCGCTATTTGGGATTTTTGGGAGCGAAAACTAGATCCGGATTTATATAAGGATCGTACACTAAAAGGAACTGTTCAAGGTAAAGTGTGTGTTGTGACTGGAGCAACGTCTGGAATTGGCTTGGCAACAGCGCATAAGCTAGCTGAAGCCGGTGCTATTATTTGTATCGCTGCACGTACCCAAGAAACACTTGATGAAGTAAAGAAAGAGCTTGAAGAAAAAAATGATACTGTTTTTGCGTATCGTTGCGACTTTGCTGATATGGAAAGTAGTGATTTATTTGTTAAGGCTGTCTTGAAAGATCATGGTCATGTTGATTACTTAGTGAATAATGCAGGGCGTTCAATTCGTCGTGCTATTAGTCACTCATTTGATCGTTTTCATGATTTTGAAAGAACCATGCAGCTTAATTACTTCGGTTCATTGAGACTAATCATGGGCTTTTCGCCATCGATGCTTGAGCGTCGAAGTGGTCATATTGTAAACATATCGTCTATTGGTGTGTTAACGAACGCGCCAAGATTTTCGGCATATGTCTCCTCAAAAGCAGCATTGGATGCTTTCTCAAGATGTGCCGCTGCTGAATTTTCCGATAGTAATGTTACCTTCACCACGATCAATATGCCTTTAGTTAGAACACCGATGATTGGGCCAACTAAGATTTATGATTCAGTGCCTACTTTATCACCTGATGAAGCTGCTGACCTAATAGCCGATGCGATTGTTCATCGACCAAAGCGTATTGCAACACGAATCGGTACATTTGCTTCCGTATTACATGCTTTAACACCTAAAATGGGTGAAATTATCATGAATACGGGTTTCAAGATGTTCCCCGATTCTGCGGCAGCGAAAGGTGAGGGCAAAGCAAGCAAGCCAAAGGTATCGACTGAGCAAGTAGCATTTGCAGCAATTATGCGCGGAATTCATTGGTAAGTTTTCATTATTTTAGTTAAATAAATACCAAAGGGAGCTAAATTAGCTCCCTTTTTGTACATAAAAAAGTCTATAGTTTTTGTCTATAACTTTAATTAGTATTTTCTATCACTTGCCTGTGGGATAAGGGCCTTGCTCTGTGTACTATAGGCACAACTGATATCATCCATAATATCAAATGTAGTTTTTGAAAATAGTGGCTATTCAAGCCTCTATCCTTAATTCCTTTCAAGGAGAATATAATAATGAGCGTTTTAGTTGGTAAGCAAGCACCTGATTTTACAGTTCCAGCGGTATTGGCAGATGGCCAAATAGTTGATGAATTTTCATTTTCCGAAGTAACAAAAGGAAAGTATGCTTTAGTTTTCTTTTACCCTTTAGATTTTACTTTTGTATGTCCTTCAGAGCTGATTGCTTTGGACCACAGAATGGACGACTTTAAGGCGCGTGGTGTTGAAGTAATTGGTGTTTCAATTGATTCACACTTTACCCATAATGCATGGAGAAACACTGCTGTGAATGACGGTGGTATTGGTGCAGTTGGTTACACTTTAGCAGCGGATATGAATCACGATATCTGTAAAGCGTATGACGTAGAGTCAGACGGTGGCGTTGCATACCGTGGTGCGTTTCTTATCGACCAAACTGGTCTAGTTCGTTCACAAATCGTAAATGATTTACCGCTAGGTCGTAATATGGACGAATTAATTCGTTTAGTTGATGCACTTCAGTTCCATGAAGAGCACGGCGAAGTTTGTCCAGCAGGTTGGACTAAAGGCGACAAAGGGATGGATGCATCACCTGCCGGCGTAGCTTCATATCTTGCTGAAAATTCAGAAGGTTTATAATTTAATTATAAATGTTCAACAAAAAAACCGAGCGATATGCTCGGTTTTTTTATGGCTGTTAGTTTAACCAAGCTTATCGCTAAAGCGGCCAACCGCCCAAATGTCGCCATTTATTGATTATTTTACAAAAGAGTTCCGCTGTTTTCTCAGTATCATACTTAGCTGAATGCGCTTCTTTACCGTCGAAATCGATACTCGCTAAGCTACATGATTTAGCTAACACTGTTTGCCCAAAAGCTAAAGCAGATAGAGTGGTGGTATCAAATGAAGAAAATTGATGAAACGGGTTTCTTTTAATGCCCGTTCTTTCAGCTGCGGCAAAAACAAAGCTGTGATCAAAGTGAGCATTATGACCCACTAATATTGCACGAGTGCAGCCGGTTTCTTTGACTGCTTTTCTGATCGGAGTAAAAATTTTATCTAAAGCCATTATTTCGGAAAGTGCATTTCGAAAAGGGCTTTTAGGGTCTATTCCGGTGAAATCTAATGCTGACTGTTCAAGGTTTGCACCTCGGAAAGGTTCAACATTACAATGAATGGTTTCTTTCATATATAAAGAACCATCAGACTTCATGCCAATAATCACCGCAGCGATTTCCAATAATGCATCAGTTTGAGCATTGAAACCTGCGGTTTCTACATCAATGACCACGGGTAAAAAACCTCGGAATCGAGTAGATATGGCGTGAGAATTGCTTTTAATTAAAGTGTTTGAGCTATCAGAGTGATTCGGCACGGTTTATCCTTGTAGTTCCGCTTGCGAGTTGGAGTATATCAGAGGCTTAAATAGAATAGGGCAAAGAATTGCCTCTAGTTCGGGTAAAATTTACCAAAATCAGGGTTTTAAAGAGATTTATGAAAAGAGTTCCATTTTTTTACATTTTTTCAATGTTCATGTCGTTGGCTTTCACACCATTTGAAGGCCTAGAAGCGAAGGTATTTGGAGCAAAGCTGGATAAAAGCCAATGGTACCTTTCAGCTTCAATATTTGAGTGTAGCCTTGTGCATGAAATACCCTACTATGGAAAAGGCATTTTTTTTCATGAAGCGGGTGAAGAGCTAAAATTCCTTACTACAACCATTAACAATCCCATGAAGCCCGGAAAAGCGGCGTTGGTAATTGAAGCATCCTCTTGGAAGCCCGGTAATGTCATAGAGGATCTAGGTTATGTAGAGGTGATCGATAGCACTAAACCAATTGTTGTGAATAAGAAAAAAGCGACAGCGATGATGAGTGGCTTACTGGCTGGAATGGCGCCTACTTTTACACGCAAAGCTTGGTTTACAGATGATTCAATACGTTTATATCTTAATAGTATTCACTTTCGCTCCGTCTACGATGGTTATTTAGAGTGCATTTCTGGACTGCTCCCCGTTAATTTTAAGCAAGTCGAACGAACGCGCGTTCATTTTCAAACAGATAAAGCGGATTTAACAAACGACGATAAAAAATCGTTGGATAAGGTTATTTTATATGTGACTGCTGATAGCAGTGTGACAGCGATTTATGTGGATGGCCATACAGATAATACCGGGCGTCGTATTTATAACAGGCGTTTATCTAAAGCACGCGCTGAAGCGGTTCGTGACTATTTGGTGCGCAACGGGCTACCCACTGAAACGATTCGAACACGTTACCATGGCGAACGCTATCCAGCCGTTAAAAACTCAAACAGAAATAATAAGTCGAAAAACAGGAGAACGACCGTTAGGCTAGTTCAAGGTGAAATGTTAGACCCACCAAGTGATAAATCGCCCGATGGTGAACTTAATTAATCGCCATTTAAGCTGAGAACTTAATCTTAATTACTGAGCTCCCTTTAATCTCTATTGTGTTTACCGCCTTGGTACACGTAAAATAGCGCCTTTTCTTATCTTAGTCTCAAAATGTACATGTTTTGAGCTTTTTGACGCTATTAATTTGGAGCCTCTTTATGTCACAAGTAAACAAAGTTGTCTTAGCCTACTCCGGTGGTTTGGATACTTCTGTCATCGTTAAATGGTTGCAGGAAACTTATAACTGTGAAGTTGTTACGTACACAGCTGATTTAGGGCAGGGTGAAGAAGTTGAGCCAGCACGCGCAAAAGCAGAAGCCTTAGGCGTTAAAGAAATTTATATTGAAGATGTACGTGAAGAATTTGTGCGGGATTATGTTTACCCAATGTTTCGTGCGAATACCATTTATGAAGGCGAATATCTTTTAGGTACATCCATAGCGCGCCCATTAATTGCGAAGCGTATGATTGAAATTGCAAATGAAACCGGTGCTGACGCAATTTCTCATGGCGCAACGGGTAAAGGTAATGATCAGATTCGTTTTGAATTAGGTGCCTATGCTCTGAAGCCGGGTGTTCAAGTGATCGCCCCTTGGAGAGAATGGGACCTTAGTTCACGTACTAGCCTACTAGCATACTGTGATGAACACGGTATTGAAGTTGAGAAGAAAAAAGGTAAATCACCTTACTCAATGGATGCTAACTTACTTCATATTTCATATGAAGGCGATATCTTGGAAGATCCTTGGCAGGAGCCTGAAGAAGAAATGTGGCGCTGGTCAGTTTCGCCTGAGAATGCACCTAATAAACCGACTTATATCGAAGTGACTTATGAAAAAGGCGATATTGTTGCGATTAATGGTGAAACACTAAGCCCTGCAACTGTATTGGCTAACTTAAACAAAGTTGGCGGCGATAATGGTATTGGTCGTTTAGATATTGTTGAAAACCGTTATATTGGTATGAAATCGCGAGGTTGTTATGAAACACCGGGCGGCACGATTATGATGAAAGCGCATAGAGCCATTGAATCGATTACTTTAGATAAAGAATCAGCGCACTTGAAAGATAGCATTATGTCAAAATATGCTGAGCTGATTTATAACGGTTACTGGTGGTCACCTGAGCGTAAAGCGCTTCAAGCATTAATTGATAACACGCAAATCTACGTTAACGGTGTCGTTCGCCTTAAGTTATATAAAGGCAATGTATCTGTGGTGGGTCGTAAGTCTGATGACACGTTATTTGATGAAAGCATCGCAACGTTTGAAGATGACGGTGGTTCATATGACCAAAAAGACGCAGAAGGCTTTATAAAACTTAACTCGCTTCGTTTGCAAATTGCAGCGGGTAAAGGTCGTGATCAAGGCTAAGCTTTGAACAAATACAAAAAAAGGCGAGCTTCGGCTCGCCTTTTTTTGTGCCTGAAACACGCTAAAAAACACCTCACTTTTAAGTTGATCAATAAAATCGTAGTACTTGAAGCCTATGGAGCGTTATGGAAAGCAGCTTAGTAAGGGGCCTACCTAATTTGGGTACTAACTAATGAGGATAAATTGTCATGTGAATGAAATATCTTTGCCATGTAACTAACACAAAACGAGGGTAATTTGATTTTTGTACTTTTCCAAAATGATTAATTTTTTAACTCAATAGGAACTACAAAATGAAAATGAATAAAAGCATACTCGCTAGTATCGTTGCTATATCCGTTACCACGACAGCCTACAGCGGTAGCCATGGCGTGGAGGTTATTCCAGATTCTCAAAAAGAGAATCCTTGGTTTACAGCTGGTCTAGAAAATGTAGATAACAAGGTATTTTCAAAGTTTCCGAAAGCGAAGAATGTCATTCTATTTGTCGGCGACGGTATGGGTGTATCAACTGTCACGGCAGCACGTATTTTTGAAGGCCAGCTAAAAGGCATGATGGGGGAAGAAAATAACTTAAGTTTCGATACTTTTCCCTACACAGGCATGGCGAAAACCTACAACGTCGATGCCCAAACACCTGACTCGGCTGGTACGATGACGGCAATGATGACGGGGGTCAAAACTGACGTAGGTGTCATTGGTGTTGATGAAGACATTGTTCGTGGCGACTGCTCGACGGTGAGTGGTAATGAGCTAGTCACAGTGCTAGAGCTCGCTGAAATTGCAGGCAAGTCCACAGGTGTTGTTTCAACAGCACGAATCACGCATGCCACACCGGCAGCTACTTACGCTAAGTCAGCAGATCGTAATTGGGAAGATATTTCAGATATGCCTGCTGAAGCGATTGAAGCGGGCTGTGAAGATATCGCATCTCAGTTAGTAAATTTTGAATCGAACCTACAAAGTCATTTCCCAACTGCTAAAAAAATCAACGGCATTGAAGTAGTGATGGGTGGTGGCCGACGCCACTTCTTACCGAAAGATGCCGCATTTAATAGCCCGGATGCTGTGAGTGGGGTTGAAGGGGATCGTACTGATGGTCGCGACTTAACAGCAGAGTGGCAAAATTTTTATCCTCAGGGCGAGTATATATTTGACCAAGCTGGTTTCGATGCCATTGATGCAGAAAATACTGAACGGGTATTTGCTCTGTTTAATGAATCTCACATGCAGTACGAAGCTGATCGAGCCAATGATATTTCAGGCGAGCCATCACTGGCCGAAATGACCCAAAAATCAATCGATATTCTCGACAATAATAAAAAAGGATACTTCTTATCGGTTGAGTCGGGCCGTATCGATCATGGGCATCATGCCGGCAGTGCCTACAATGCCTTAACAGATGCCATTGAATTTTCTGATGCCGTTCGAGTTGCGGTTGAGTCGGTTGATATGAGTGAAACCTTAATTATCGTCACTGCCGACCACAGCCATGTATTCACCATCGCGGGTTATCCAAAGCGTGGAAACCCCATCTTAGGTAAAGTTGTGACCGTCGGTGAAGATGAACCGGCCTTAGCATTGGATGGTATGCCGTACACTACGCTCGGTTATATGAATGGTTTAGGTTATAGAGATTTGGGTGATGAGACAAACGCCGATGCGACGTATTCACACCCTGCTGAAGCTGGCCGCATGGATTTAACGGCAGTTGATACCGAAGCGAGTGGCTATCATCAAGAGTCGCTGGTGCCTTTAGGGTCTGAAACCCATGCGGGTGAAGATGTTACCATTTATGGAAAAGGGCCTGGCGGGCATTTGGTTAGTGGTACCAATGAGCAAAGTGTAATTTTTCATATCATGAACCAAAGTGCGCGTTTAGAGAAAAAAGCAAATAAGAAACTGAATCATCGTCGCTGGTCATCATGGTGGAATTAGCGTTCTCTGTTTGAATATGAACGACAGCAGTTTGAACTTTAGTTTATGAAGTAAAAGAAGGGGGTATTGATTACCCCCTTTCACATTCCAAGCGCATTATCGGTTTATATCACTCATAATATCCTTGTATGGGATCTAAAATTTTACTAAACGATGGTATCTTAACCGTCCCTTAATAAAGCCTTTATATTGCCTGTTTATCTATACCATAAACTTCTCATATCAAGAGAAATTAAATAAGGTATTGGGGTGAATAGAATGTCAGGTAGAACTGTTTTAATTGTTGATAATGAGATCGCGAGTCGGAAAAAAATTACGATAGCCTTGGAGATGGCGGGTTTTATTTGTATCGAAGCGAGCAATGCACACGATGCGCTCATAGAAATTGTTGATCACCGGCCCGATATGGTTTTGTTAGAGTGGATGTTGCCGGGCACCAATGGTATCGAGCTTGCGCGTCGCTTGAGGCGAAATGAAACCACAAGAGAGCTGCCTATTATTATGTTATCTGCTAAAGCTGATGAAGATAATAAAATTCATGGGCTAGAGGTCGGTGCAGACGACTATATTGTTAAGCCCTTTTCACCGAGAGAATTAGTCGCACGGGTAAAAGGCGTGTTACGCAGAACAAACCCTCAGGGGATCGATTCTAAAGTTGAAGTGGAGGGCTTGTTATTAGACCCCATCTCTCACCGCGTCTCTTCGCACAATGAGTCAATTAAGCTAGGGCCAACAGAATATAAACTCTTACAGTTTTTTATGACGCATCAAAATCGGGCCTATACCCGGCCACAATTATTAGATCAAGTATGGGGCGGAAACGTCTATGTAGAAGATAGAACCGTTGACGTGCATATCCGTCGACTTAGAAAATCATTAGGTAATCAACACGATTATTTGGTGCAAACCGTAAGAGGGACAGGTTATCGATTTTCAACTCAGAAAGCCTCATAAGGTTTTCCATTTTTTAAAAGGGCAGGTGATCGCTGCTGAATAAGTTTCGATTCTTTTTACACTCATTCTTCTATTGTTACCAAGCGCCTAGATGGAAAAGATATGAACAAGTGAAATAACTCTAACTAACCAAGTGCGGCCCTTAAGCTTGTCAATCGCATGACTTGTTAGGTTATTTCCTACAAAAGTAGTCACAATTTTCATCATATAAATCTAAAATAAAATCAGCATAACAGAAGCGGCTGTTAACCCGCCCATGGTGTAATTAAAATAAATTCGTGCTGCTTTTGTTTTTAGTTTTTGTCCAATCATTTTCCCAAATAATGTCCAAATAGGCAGGGTGTTCACCATCACCAAGGTGTAAATAATGGCGATGAGCAACGCAGATAAACCATATTGTTCCCCTTCTTTTGCAAAGGTCGACACCGCTGTGATGCACATCATCCAAGCCTTTGGGTTTACAAACTGAAAGCAGGCTGCCTGCCAAAGTGTGAGTGGCTTGCTATCTTTATTCTCCGATACAGAGAAACTGTCCGAAGAAGCTATTTTCCATGCTAAGTAAAAAAGATAAGCGGCGCCAATCGCTTTGAGCAGGGTGTGAGTTAAGGGCCATAACTCAAAAACTGAGCCGAGACCCGCTGCCACGGCTAATAACAGTGCAGCAAAACCCGTTAAAATTCCTGCCATATGAGGGATTGATTTCACAAATCCATAATTCGCACCCGAAGCGGTTAGCATCAAGTTATTAGGGCCGGGGGTGCCTGCGGTTGATAGGGCAAATAGCGCTAATGCCAGCAGGTAGGGGAGTTCCTCGTTCATGATTATCACCTCGCATTTGATTGTTTGTATTTAATAAATTAAATTGTATCGATACAATGTAATATTGTTTCTAATAAATAATCGATACAATGTTATAGTTGATCTAACGCTATGGTGTCAATTATTATATTGTCATGGTGACAATGGTGTTTTGAGCAATGGTAACGGGTGGAGTAAATAATTTGAGCGTGTGGATTCCAGATTTAACAGCAATTGAAGGGTCTCGTTATAAAGCTTTGGCAACTGCGATTGGTGATGCAATTAAACAAGGTAATCTGAAGTCTGATGAGCGCCTTCCTACCCATCGTTCACTAGCTGAAGCACTTGAAGTGACCGTTGGCACAGTCTCTCGAGGGTATGCAGAGGCTGAAGACCGAGGATTTGTTTATGCCGTGGTTGGGCGAGGCACTTTTGTACGCGGAAAAGATGAGCCGGGTATGCTGCAGATTCCTGAACAAGATAATTCCATTATTGATTTAAGTTTAAACCTCCCGATAAAACTGGATAAGGCTGATGACCTAGCCACCGTTATGCGAGATATTTCTAGGCGTCCTGGTGATATGAATAAGCTACTTTGTTATCAGCCTGATGTGGGTTTAATTGAGCATAGAGAAGTATTAGCGGGCTGGTTTACGCAGACAGAGTGGCGGGTGAATGCAGATAAGTTGATTATTACTCATGGTGCACAGCACGGTATTTTGGTTAGCTTAATGGCCTTGACTCGGCCGGGTGATGTGATTTTGTCTGAAGGTTTAACGTATCCGGGTTTAACGGCGATAACTCATCAGTTAAAAGTTGAATCTCAAGGACTAGTTTTAGATAACGAAGGTATTATTCCTAGTGCACTAGAAGCAGCTTGTCAGCGTTATCAGCCGAAACTACTGTATTGCACGCCGACTTTACAAAACCCTACGACAGCGATTATGTCCCTTGAGCGTAGGCAGGCGATTATTCGAATCTGCCAGCAATATAATGTGCTGATATTGGAAGATGACGTGAATGGCCCTTTAGCGGAAATCGCCCCTTTACCCTTGGCTGCGCTGGCACCTGAGCAGGTTATTTATATCGGTAGTTTATCTAAGTCACTGGCGGCAGGTCTTAGAGTTGGCGCACTGGTTACGCCTGATGCAGTCAGAGATCGTATAGCCGACGCAGTGCGCGCCAGTTGTTGGATGGTCAGCCCTGTGGTGATAGAAATTGCTTGCGAATGGGTTCGAAGCGGGCGGGCTGAAGAACAAGTCGCGTATCAGAAGCAAGACATGAAATTAAGACAAGCGATTGCGCGTAAAAAACTCAGACCTTTCGATGCAGTGATTACGCCTTTCGGTTTTCATGTTTGGCTCATGCTCCCTGAACCATGGCGAGCAAGTCAGTTTGTAAAAGAAGCTGAACATCGTGGCGTATTACTGAAAGGGGCAGGCACGTTTGCCGTCGGCCGATTTGAAGCGCCGCACGGCGTTAGAATTGCGATTAGCTGTGCGAGAGATATCGAGCAACTGGAGCAAGGGCTTGATGTGCTAGTGGATATGCTTAAAGCTGGACCAGAGCCTACTTTGTCTGTGTTCTAGTACACCTAGTAAAGAGGCCGTTCATAAAACTGTTATGTCTGATGGAGAGTAAATTGAAAATAACCGGAGAATGTTTTTGCGGTGAAATTAAATACGAAGTCAATGGAAAATTGCGTGATGCAAGGTCATGTCATTGTTCTCGTTGCCGTAAAGCATTTAACGCTCAAGCCTCAGCGTATGCATTAGTTGACCCTAAAACCTTTAAATGGTTATCAGGCGAGGCGGGGCTTACTGTCTATGTCGGTTCTCATGGGTTCGGCCTCCAATTTTGTAGCAAGTGCGGCTCGACACTTTGTGGTATTTATAATGGCGCGATACACGGCGTAACCTTGGGTTGCGTGAAAGGCGACCCCAAAATAGAAATAGGTAAGCATATTTATGTTGGTTCTAAAGCAAGCTGGGAAGTTATGCCTAAAGGTGTACCTCAGTACCAAGAAGGTGCACCTGAAAATACATAATTAATAACTTAAACAATACTGCGATTTTGGGTGAAGACCAGAATAATCGTTATGAATATTGGTGGGCTTCTAAAAGTCATCCTGGGTTTACCCCAATCTATGGTCGTGTATGAGTGCCCACTATTCATCTACCTAATGCCATACCCTGTGTCACACTGCAGACCCAAGTTGATGGTGAATTGAGGCAAAATGAAATACCAGGAACTTAATTTATACACCCACAGAAATGCTTCGTTTTATTCAGAAGAAGTACGCTTCCATCCCTCTGAGTAAAGGCGACTTAATTCTGACGGGAACGCCTAGCGGTGTAATATTCAATGTTCCACGGTGGAAGGCTCGGTTGGCTAAATTATTCCGATTCGGACGTTTTCAAAAGCTTGCTTTTAGTCAAAAGGAAAGCAGCGCAGAGAAGTTCCTGAAAGCAGGTAATAACGTCCATATAAGTGCTGAATGGCTGGGGAGTGTCAGTATAAAGATTGTAGAGTAATGTGGATTTGTTGAGGGGTATGAACAATGATAGTTGCGTATGCAAAAGAATAAGCGGATGACGACTGATAAAGCGTTACGATTATAGGTTAGGTAGTAAGTTTATGATATTAAGGTAAATATTCTTTATTTCTAATAATAAATCGCAATGACTTACCTATATGTGATGAATGCTTTCCGTCAGATTTTTTTACAGTCGGTAAATGTAAATTTTAAATAGAAATAATATTTTTTTAGTAATCAATACCTTATATTTTTGGCATGATTCTGGCAGATAGTTTGCTGGTTACAATAACATTAGTGTCAATTTTTAAAGTATTTGGGCGATGTTGCTTAGTTGTATGCCCTGATAAGAAGTTGCGTTTTTTAGATTAATCTTTTAAATGGCTAACTGATATTAGGAATACATTATGCGCTCTATTGTACATTTGAACTTCGCTTTCTGCGAAAGTGCTTCAATTCAAGTTAAACAATTAAAAAACTGGAATGTCATTGAGGTAAACACAATGGCAGCAATGACAAGTGCTATCGAAGAATTTGAGGTATCTGTTTGCATGGTAACGCAAACGGATATCTTTGATGTGAAACACAAAACGAATCTAGAGGATCTTATAAAGCAGTATCCATGTATCGAATGGGTGGCTATTTTAGCTTCTAAATTATTACACCTGTCTTCTGTTCGTTCTTTTATACGAGATTATTTCTATGATTATCACCGGCTGCCGATAGAATTAACACGCTTAAGTGCTTCATTAGGTCATGCTTATGGTATGGCCAACCTTAAAGTAGATAATAAGAGTCATGATGCATCCTCTCCCTCGCTTCAGATAATCGGTGCGAGCGAATGGGTTAAAGATATAAAACTATTTTTGGGGAAGATCGCTTCTTCAGAAGCATCTGTCTTAATTACAGGGGAAAGTGGCACCGGTAAGGAATTGGTAGCGAAAACGATTCACTCACTTTCTGATCGAGCTGACAAATCATTTGTGGCCATCAATTGTGGTGCAATTCCAGTACATTTGATTCAGTCTGAGCTATTTGGTCATGAAAAGGGAGCATTTACCGGAGCCCATAAACTTAAGATCGGCCGAATCGAAGCGGCTAATAACGGTACTTTGTTCCTAGATGAAATTGGTGATTTACCCTTACCGTTACAGGTAAATTTTTTACGTGTTCTTCAAGAAGGAAAAATAGAAAGAGTCGGTGGTAATGATACGATACTATTGGACATCAGAGTCATTTCTGCAACGAATATAAACTTGGAAAAAGCCATCGTTGAAGGGGAGTTCAGGCAGGATTTATATTACCGTTTGAATGTGTTAAATATAGGCGTTCCTCCACTAAGAGATAGACAGGGGGATGCAAAGTTACTAGCGAATCATTTTCTTAAACAGCTCACTTCCCATCAGCACCGATCTATAACGGGATTTAACAACAGTGCAGAAACCATGATTGCGAGTTATAGCTGGCCAGGTAATATACGTGAATTAATCAACCGGGTAAAAAGAGCCGTTATATTATGTGAGAGCGCCAAAATCTCATTACAAGACTTAGGATTTGATGCAGGGGATGAGAAAAATATAAATACGATGACGCTTGCTTGTGCGCGGGAGCAGGCTGATAAATCTATTATCGAACTCAGCTTAGCGTGTACTGACCACAATATCTCAGCAGCATCTAGATTATTAAATATTTCCCGGCTTTCTCTGTATCGGCTGATGAATAAGTATGCGGTGGAATCAAAAAAAGCATAATAAATAAACGATAATAAGGTGAAGACGGATGCTACATAGAAAAGTCGGTTGGTGTTTGTTTTGTTCTGTCATCGCTCTTTCCTCAGAGGTCGAAAGTAAGGACGATTATAAGTCTCCAAGCGTCACAAAGAAGGTAGTAGAACAGAAAGCAGTAGAGCAGAAGACGGTAGCAAAGAAAGTAGTAGGCAAGAAAGCAGTAGAGCAGACTACGGTAGCAAAGAAAGTAGTAGGTAAGAAAGCAGTAGAGCAGAAGACGGTAGTAAAGAAAGTAGTAGGCAAGAAAGCAGTAAAGCAGAAGACGGTAGTAAAGAAAGTAGTAGGCAAGAAAGCAGTAGAGCAGAAATCAGTAGCAAAGAAGGCTAAGGTGGCAGAGGAAGAAAAGTCCCCTTCAGAGAAATCAAAAAGTTTGAATGAAATTGTGACCGTGTTTGAGGATCGAGGCATACTCACATCAAAAGGGGTATTTGTGATTGAACCTTCTTTTTCTTATGCGCACTCTACATCTACGATTGTAGCCATTGAAGGTTATACTGTTATTCCTTCTTTAATTGTTGGCTTAATTAATATAAGCCAAGCTCAGCGTGACTTTTTTAATTTATCTTTAGGTGTTCATTACGGTATTAGTAGTCGCTTAGAAATTGGTTTTAAAATTCCGTTTGTTCAAGTAGAAGAAAGTATTCGTGAGCGGGAGGCCTTGGAAGGTACACCTGTAGATATTGTTAATGACTCAACAGGGAAAGGTCTTGGCGACATCGAAGGCTCTATCAGTTACCAGTTAAACGATGGCCAAGATGGGTACCCTTATTTTGTCTCAAACTTGAGAATAAAATCGACCACAGGTAAAAGCCCTTTTGAAATATCTAGTCGTGAGGTTCCAAATAATGACGGAGATGTAATTGGTGTCGTGTTTGATGAGCAGCCAACCGGTTCCGGTTTTTGGTCTGTTCAGCCTAGCTTATCTATGATGTTGCCATCTGATCCGGCTGTGTTATACGGTAGCTTAAGTTATTTATTTAATCTCTCTGATGATAAAGGAGAAAACAAAGGTGGGCGAATAGATCCGGGTGATGCACTGGGTTTTAGTTTTGGGATCGGTTTTTCTGTGAATGAAAAAACATCATTTAGCTTGGGTTATGACCACAATATAATATTTGAGACCGAGGTTGAGCAGTCGCCAGATTTGAATGATTCTACCTTTAAGCGTTTTCATTCCGGTTCCTTTTTAGTCGGAATTTCTCAAGCTGTGGCAAAACAAAGGAATGTTAATTTATCTTTGAGCATTGGTGTTACGGAGCAAGCACCAGATATGCAATTAACCCTCAGAGCTCCTTTTTCTTTGTAACCTTTAATTTAGTAAGTTAATAGCTTTCAAAAAAAAACCCAAGAATAAATCTTGGGTCAAAGCAAATATATCCAAACTATGCGGGGTTAATGTAAAGATTGGATAATTTGCGGTAAAAGCAAGGCGTTTAAGCTCTTATTTCTATATTCACCCATATTGTCTACTTTCACGTTTAGCACTTGAATGCTTTGAATAAGGGCATTGTCTTTGGCGTTCATGATAAAAGACGACATGTTGTCGATCAGATTTGGAGAGAAAGAAGCAGGAATATTTAGTTCTGGGTTGTTTAGTGAATCACTTGGAAGATTGATCATATTAAGCTCCAAACTAAGCATACTTAATATGTCATCGGGATGATGTCCATCGCCGTTGTTTATCTTTGTAATTAGATCAATGGTATTTGGAATCAAATCAGGATTGGCTGAGTCGGTGAGTGTGTCTGACATAGTATCCAGGTGGTCTGTTAACTCATTAAGTTGCTCAGGCGTAAGGTTTCCTGGAATTGTGTGGTCGTACTGCTCAATCGCCTCTTTGATTGCATCGATTGTTAGACTATAACTTGTGATGTTTGATAAGTTGACAGGGTCTGTAAGATCTATAGAGGGAATGCTTAATTTTGATATAGCTTGAAGTTCTCCATTAATGGCCGTTACTTGTTCGAAACCAATACTGACCGTGAATCCGTCTGGAGAAATGAAACCACCTCTTTGTTTGCTCAGTTGTGCTAATGTTAATTGATATTCATTTATAAATACTGCGTCAAGACTGTTTTCAACATCTGAAGGTGTATTGTTCAAGGTATTAATTATTTGTTCTGAGCAAGCTGTGCTTGACTGAAATATCGAGATAATAGTGAAAAATACAATCCCTGAATTAGCGACAATCTTCATAATAATCTCCTAAAAATTCAGAGGCCCAGGAAGGTTTACTGTAAATTGCGCAAGATCACTTCGCGTAAGTGCGGTACCAAATGGTGCTCTGGCACGGACATCCCAATGCTCTTTCAAGTCATAGTTTTTTCGACCTAATTTTGCATGACTTTTTATAATGAATATCAGGCCGTTCCAATCCTTCTCAAATTCACTGCGAGCGATTACACGTGAACCTTGCGCAGGATCTGCAACCAGAACTTCGGATTGAGTGACACCTTTAACAACGACAAAATGGTTATAGCCATTGGTGCTGATTAGGGTGATTGCAGGAATCTTTGCTTTATTGTGAAGCATATCTAAATTAATTTGATAGCCTTCAGAGCGATATCCTCGCTGCTCAAGAAATTTTTTCATATCTAGCATTGAAAAACCTTCTTTATTAATTTTGTCTTGGTCTCCTTTTGCGTACATTTCGGTGAACACCTCTTTTTCGCCAACCGGCTCGTCATAGTGAAAGGTAAGCAAGCTTGCCAGCGCTGCGCTACCGCAACTAAAATCATATTGTTGTTTTATGACTGATTTAAAACGCGCTTCTTTGTAACTGGTTACGTTAAATACATGAGTGGAACCAAAACCTGGCACCATGACAGACCCTGCAAAAACAGGGGTAAAGGACAGTATGAGTAAACCGAATCTAATTAGCTGGAGCATCGACACTTTTCCTATTTGGTATTGGATTTTAGTGTGGAATAAAAGCCCCTTGTTTTGCTTAACGAGCAATAATGAGGGGGCTTGTTTTTTTTATTTATCAGAGCTTCGATGAACCAAGGTTATTGGTTAATCAGTACATTGACCATAGTTGTATCCTGGATAATAACTTGGTTTCCAGTGTTTTGTATGACCGTTGCAATCCCTGACATGCCTGAAAATGCTTGACCAGAAATTGAGTTATTACCTGTTCCTTCTGAATGAAGGGTATTATTTTGCATTAATGCATTTTGAGCTGATTCGTTGGTTTGAAAGACCAAATCAAGATCGGCTCGACCTCGGTTAGAGTCCAATTCATTGTTTGATACTAATGCCTCTGATAACCCCAGTTCGTCATCTAATGCATCTGCCTGTAGTGGCATGGAGAAACCAAACAGACAAATGACACACACTATAAATTGATTTAGTTTATTGCTTGATTCAACAAACATGATGTCTTCTCCTAGCTAAGTTTTCTTAAATAAACAGGAGAAAGAGGCCTGTCAGGAATGACTGACCTCTTACTATTGGTTGTTAATCAACAGTCATATTTGACATCACGTTAATTGAGTTTTGATTAGAAGCCTGTAAGCCCGTATTTTGATTGATAATCGTAACACCTGTGGTACTTGTACCCGCTTCGATGACGTTACCAGCCATGTAATTAAATTCACTTTCATCGTTAGAGCTCATGCTGATTGAATTTCCTGAAACGGTTGCATTCAACATAGAGTTATTAGCTTGTAGGTCAAAGTTTATATCTCCAGTGTTGATACTGTTGTCAGTGTTATTTGTGGTGTTGAACGAATCAGCCACTTCGACATCAACGTCAGTACCATCATTATCCTGACCACTATTGTCGTCGTTATCCTGGAATGAATCATTCACAGCAACATCAATGTCAGTACCATCATTGTCTTGACCGCTATTATCTGTATTAGTGGTGTCGTTATCCTGGAATGAATCATTCACAGCAACATCAACGTCAGTGCCATCATTGTCTTGGCCGCTGTTATCTGTATTAGTCGTGTCGTTATCCTGGAATGAATCATCCACAGCAACATCAACGTCATTAGTATCATTGTCTTGGCCGCTGTTGTCTGTTGCATCGTTATCCTGGAATGAGTCACTCATGGCAACATCAACGTCATTAGTATCATTGTCTTGGCCGCTGTTATCGTCAATATCGTTATCCTGGAAAGAGTCTGCGACATCTACTGCAACGTCGGTATCAGTACCATCATTGTCCTGACCGCTGTTATCGTCAGTATCGTTGTCTTGAAAGGAGTCAGCGACATCTACAGCAACGTCGGTATCAGTACCATCGTTATCCTGACCGCTGTTATCATCGTTGTCCTGGAAGGAGTCAGCAAGATCAACGTCAACGTCGGTATCGGTGCCGTCATTATCCTGACCACTGTTATCATCGTTGTCCTGGAAGGAATCAGCAAGATCTACTGCAACGTCGGTATCGGTGCCGTCATTATCCTGACCGCTGTTATCATCGTTGTCCTGGAACGAGTCAGCAAGATCAACGTCAACATCGGTATCAGTACCATCGTTATCCTGACCGCTGTTATCGTCAGTATCGTTGTCCTGGAAGGAGTCAGCGACATCAACGTCAACATCGGTATCGGTGCCGTCATTATCCTGACCACTATTATCATCATTGTCCTGGAAGGAATCAGCGAGATCTACTGCAACGTCGGTATCAGTACCATCGTTATCTTGGCCGCTGTTATTGGTCGCATCGTTGTCCTGGAAGGAGTCAGCGACATCAACGTCAACGTCGGTATCGGTGCCATCGTTATCCTGACCGCTGTTATTGGTTGCATCGTTGTCCTGGAAGGAGTCAGCGACATCAACGTCAACGTCGGTATCAGAGCCATCATTATCCTGACCGCTGTTATTGGTCGCATCGTTGTCCTGGAAGGAGTCAGCGACGTCTACTGCGACATCGGTATCGGCACCGTCATTATCCTGACCGCTGTTATTGGTCGCATCGTTGTCCTGGAAGGAGTCAGCGACATCAACGTCAACGTCGGTATCAGCGCCGTCATTATCCTGACCGCTGTTATTGGTCGCATCGTTGTCCTGGAAGGAGTCAGCAACATCAATATCAGCATCAAGACCATCATTGTCCTGTGTTGCTTGGTCGTCTGCAATAGAGCTATCTATGTTTCCATCCTGAGTATCAGCCCAGACTACGTTAGAAAACACCAAGCTAAACATAATTGTAAATGCAAATAGTAAATTTTTAATATTCATGACTTAATCCTCGCAATGCGTCTCTATGAAGTTTGAATTTAGTGATTTTTATCCTCTGAATATCTACAGATTATTTAGCTTATATCTGGTGATATTGCTCTTGATGCTCAGCATCATTTGTGCCAAATAGGAAGGGTGGGGGATAACTGTCTGAATTTTATAGGTTAAAGAAATACGAGGGACGAACTAAAATATAATCGTGGTATTAAAGGTGTTACATAGATGTGACAATGGTCTAGGTAAAAAACGTTTAATGTTAATTTTTATTGTTTTAAAACAGTGGGATATAGAGAAATATAAAGGCTGTTAACCTAGGTTAACACAAAAACAATAAAGGATAGGTCCTGATAAGCTCATCATTACGAACGCTTTTGTTACCACGAAAAATGATGCAACGAGCAAAGCAGGAAGGGGTTATACCGTATTTTCCATAACGGTCTACACTGGCTTTTGGTTCATCAAAAATTTTATAATTTTACCTTTTTTACTGAGCAATATATTTAATCTTAATCTGTTGACTCATGCCTCAAACCTGAAAACATTTTTTGCTAATTAAATCGCTAATAAATTATGCTTACTCATCTCATCAGGGACTGATAAAAAGCACTTTTGACGAGAAAATAACTGAACTATACCGTCTAGTTGTCTTTAGCAAGAATTCGTTTGTTATCGCGAAACTGGGATAGTTCGTTTTTTAATATCTTATTAATGGTTGTCTACAATTAAATCAAGGAATGAAAATATGAAGTCTATTTTTAATAAACTATTGCCTCTAATAATGGGGACGTTGTTACTACCAATGAGCTTAAATGCTGCTGAGATAGTCTTAATGGTAGGACAAAGTGGCACGTCGACAACAGGGGGCGCGTGGCACTATGCTTCAGCTGCGTCAATGGGGCTTGAGGGAAATAAAGGGCTATATACCCCGCTAAGTGCTGGAAATAAAACGTATACCTTTGCTCCAGAACTACCTCTAAACACAATATATCAAGTTGAAATTTATAATTCGTGTTACTCACCACGGTCTACCCAAGTATTGCATACGATAAACCATGCTGATGGGGTATCGCCCTTATCGGTTAATCAAGACTGTAGCTCCGATGAATATGTGGGTCAATGGCGCCCATTGGGTAGCTATAACTTTCAAGCGGGTACGTCCGGCTCAGTCATAATAGATACAACGGGGAGTAATAATCTTTATGTGGGTGTTACAGCAGTGAAGTTTATTTATGATGATAGTGCTTTACCCGGTTTAAACCAGAAACCGGTGCTTACACCTTTATTTATGAATGTTGAGGTTAATGAAGGTGACCTTGTGAATGTAAGTGCGATTGCGACAGATGCTGAAGATGGTGATTTAAGTTCTGTGATTCATTGGCAGGCGCTTGGTCAATCTTTGACTGGTTCGGAGTTTTTGGTTACAGCAGGAAGCGAAAGCTTTACCATTTCCTTACAGGTTACGGATAGTGCTGGCCTTAGTACTATCGAGTCTGTATTGGTGAATGTGACGCCAAGTTCAGAACAACCTGATTCACCTTCAAGCGTGGTATATCAATTCGATTGCCTGAACCTAGAGCCGTTGGTAGGATTTACTTCAAATAATGTGTCGGCCTTGCCGAATGTTGGAACTAAATGTGGTAAATATGTGGCTGAATTGACAAGTAATTCGAATAATAAAACGCTACATTTTAACCAAGATCAAGGTAGGTTTGATGGTGTTCAAGTTACATTCCCTTTTTCTGTTATTGCCCGAAATGTTGGCACTGCAAGTATGGGGGATTTAAACAGTCACCATAGTTTTGATGGCAGTGCGTTTAATTTTGTTGGCTTACAAGTTCATACTTTGGACTTAGATAACCCAAACTCTGCACATTTAGTGGTGGGTCAAAGAGGTAACGTTGTCGATACTATCGAAGGTAAAATGACTTATAACGGCTCATCACGTCAAAGTGATATTGGGTCAAATCAGTTGCCTGATGGTAGGGCAGACCTGAGAATTGTAGGGGACGCATCGGGGAACATTAAGGCTTATTGGCAATTGCCAAATCTTACAAATGATATTTTAAATGATAATTGGCTTTCATATGGTGTGGATGGGGATTTACCGGGCACTTTACCTGAGTGGAGCGGGTCAACTGTTTTTGTCGGTTTGATTACCTATGCTTACTATTCAAATGGCTTACCTTTTATAGGCGTTGCCGACTCTTTAGAGGTTAATCAATAGTCTGATTTTAGGGGGGCAATTGGTCGTTAGGTTTATCATGCCAAGTGTTCTTGAATCCATAGCTTGGCCACTTTGGTCAAGCTATGGTAACAATGTTACTTAAGATGCCGCGTGCCAAAAGTTGCCGTTTATAGAGGTATGGTTCAGTGGCAGGTCTAGGGTGAAAGCTGACGTTTAGCTTTAGGTGAAAACCGCATGCTAACCAGCTTCACAAAAACTTCGGGAATTTGTTATTTTCCAGAAAATTAAGCCATTAGTCTTGTTGGCAGAACTAACGAAAGTGAGCAAAATCGAACCCTTTTTGAATAGAGGTAAAGCACTGACTAGCGACCTATTAGCGTGTATTTTTAATTAGGCTTAAAGAGAAAATATCCAGCCGTTCTACGAAAATTATTATGAGTCTATATAATTCTGCACTACGTAACCCCGCCAAATTAACCTTAGAATTAATTATTCAGAATTCTTATATATCATGATTCTGCATAATTAAATTCAGCTTTAACTTTTTTTGTTAACCACTGATAAAAGTCTAGTAAGACTTCTTTTTTAACCGAAGTTTTTCTAAATACAAAATAATATTGTTCGGGGATCATTACCGGTTTGTTAAGTGTGACCAATCGACCAGTTTCCAACCATTTTGAAAGCAATGGTAATTGTCCAATTGCAAGCCCTAAACTCTGTTCCGCAGCTCTCATAGCCGATAGATAACTATCCATGACTAATTTTGTGTTGTGCTCAACCGAATATCCATTAAGGAACTCAGTAGTGCGCTGCCAATCATTCATACTTCTTTGCATATAAATCAAGGTATGGCCCGAGAGCTCTCTAATATTATCAATAGGGTTATTTATAATATATTGAGGCGAAGCAACCAATGCGCAATAGCAGGGTGAAATGGTATGAACTTCAAGGTCCGGCCAATTTCCATCGCCAAATCGAATAGCGGCATCCACAGGCTCTCGTTCAAAGTCTGTGAGGGACATACTAGTTTCTATGCGAAGTTCAATGTTGGGATGTAGGGACTTAAATTCATGTAGTGCTGGAATAACGATTTCATAAGCAACAAATGGAATCATACTTATACGCAAAATAGGGTTTGCCATTTGATATAGAAAACTATCATGACAATTTCGATACGTTGTTAATGTTTGTTCAGCGACACGTAAATATGCTTTACCGTATTCGCTTAATTCCACTCCGCGGGTCAACCGCTTGAACAATATCATATTTAAATATTGTTCAAGTTGCTTTATTTGCTGGCTGACCGCCGAAGGAGTTATGCATAACGCCTGTGCAGCCAATTTAAAACTGTGCTGTTGTGCCGCAGCTTCAAATGCGATTAATAAGTGAATGGGAGGTAAGTCTCTATACATTAGTAATCATATGCCTAACTTTTAATCAAAGTATAAATAATCACATTATATTCAATAAAGTAAGGCAAATCATACTCATTTTAATTTCTCCTAAGTAAGTAATACTAACCCTAAGATTAAAATAATTCGTTTGTCGAAGGCATAGGTATTTCATAAGCTGATTGCTCATCACGTTTTGGCCCGCAAAAGTTATTGCGAGTTTCCAGCTTAAAAAAGGTAAACAATGACGACAACATCTACGGTTTCATGGTCGCACGAAAAAATACAAGCGAATGGGATTCAGTTTCACTATGTGACAGAAGGCAGTGGGCCTTTGATGATATTCCTTCATGGGTTTCCTGAGTACTGGTATAGCTGGCGACACCAGATTTCAGAGTTTTCTAAAAACTATAAAGTCGTTGCGCTTGATCTGCGGGGCTATGGTCAAACGGACCGACCTCAAGGAAGAGAAAACTATACGATTGATGTTCTAGTCGATGATGTTAAAGAGGTGGTGAGTGCGCTCGGCTACGAAAAGTGCGTTTTGGTGGGGCATGATTGGGGAGCACTTATAGCATGGTATGTCACGATGAATTTTGAATCTTATGTTGAAAAATTGATTGTAATGAACGTTCCTCATCCACAATGTTATATGGAAAATTTGAACCTAAATCAAGTACTAAAAAGCTGGTACATTTGGCTATTTCAATTACCTAAGTTACCCGAGCTATATCTTAAATCAAGAGATTATAAATGGATTACAGATCAGTTTCGAGGCGCGGTAAATTCTGAGGCGTTTTCACAAAAAGATTTAAACAATTATAAGGAAAATGCGGCGCACCCTGGTGCTTTGACGGCAATGCTGAATTACTATCGGAATTTACCGGCGAAAATGATAAAGAAGGATATTACGCCGATAATTCAGGTTCCTACGCTTATGCTTTGGGGAGAAAATGATCCGTATACGGGTAAAAATTCAACCCTAGGAACCGAACGGTACGTTAAAAATCTTGATCTTAAGTTTTTACCGAACTGTAGTCATTGGACGCAGCAAGATTGTCCTAAAGAAGTGAATCAATATATGAGCGATTTTTTGATGTAACAATGTTTGATTATATAAAATTTTGTTTCTTAATTATAACCGGAGAAATTTATATGCTGCCCATTATCATCGGCGCTGTATTGGCAATCGTGATGGCATTCTTAGCAAGAGTCACAAACTTTGATCGGGATCGCAGCTACTATGCGGTTGTATTAATTGTAATTGCCACTTATTACGTACTATTTGCTTGTATCGCGAACGAAGCTATTATCTCAGAAATTATTGTAGCCTCAGTGTTCTCAATTATAGCCATTGCTGGCGCACTGCGTTGGCCTATACTGCTAGGCTTGGGGATTTTCATGCATGGTGTATTTGATTTAATGCATGGATATCTCATCACCAATTCTGGAGTGCCAGCATGGTGGCCTGCATTTTGTGCCGCAATAGATATTGTTCTCGGTGCATGGGTTATTTATCTCGCAAAAACAAAAAAACTCGCACCAATGAACTCAACCACTCCTAATTAAACCTAAACCTGAGCTCTGTGATTTAGGATGTACTGCAAATGCACCAATATAAGCGCTATTCTCACTCTTCTGAACAGATATACATGCTTGGATATTACCACCAGTTTTATATACAAGTAGATAGTTATTAAGTTTATTAATATCAGACGCAATATCGTTTTCACTGCAGCGATGACCTTTAACCAAAGCACTTTCAGTCGTCCACCCTTCCGTACCTCGATAAGCTAAATTCAAGAGCTCGCATATTTCTAAAGCATCAGTTGTGTATGTTAGCTCTCTATAAAGCTAACTGTGAGTGATTAACAACTATTAGAACACCATAAAACCACGAGTAAGATCCCTAAAGCGAAGCCTTTTGAATTCTGTAAAGTATTAGCAATATTGCTTTTCGAGAGTGTGGTCAATGTAAGCTCTTAAACAATCAGGTATCTACAGTACAAGGAGCTTGCCATTGTCTGTTGATAACGTTTAACCTCTTTTTGAAAGTACATCAGAAACCCTAGATCGAAGCTTAGGCAATACTTCGTTTTGAAACCAAGGATTACGTTTAAACCAAAAATTGTTTCTTGGGCTGGGATGAGGTAACGGAATTATACCTGGCCAATAGCTTTCCCAGTTATAAACTACTTCCGTAAGATTTTTTCTTTGGCTTGGGAGATGGTATGCAATCGCATATTGACCTATTACCAACGTGAGTTGAATGTTTGTTAAAGAAGAAAGTAATGTATTTCTCCATTTAGTTGCACACTCTGGTCGAGGAGCTAAGTCACCTGATTTTCCAGTTCCTGGGTAGCAAAATCCCATCGGTAGTATGGCAATTTGTGCTGCGTCGTAGAAAGTTTCTTTAGAAATACCTAGCCATCCTCGCAGCCTGTCTCCACTTGGATCATTGAATGGAATGCCTGTCTCGTGAACTTTTTTACCAGGGGCTTGCCCCGCAATTAAGATGCGCGACTTTGCATCAATTTGTATTACGGGGCGTGGACCAAAAGGGAGGTGTTCTGAACAAACTGAACAGTTTTTAATACTTTCTCTTAAAGATATAATGGAATCCATGGTTCTATACCTAGATCAGTTAACGAGGCTTAAGAAAAATACAAAAATTGATTTATCTTATATAATCTCAAATTACGTTTGCTTTCTGAACCTATAAAATCCCGCTTCAATATTTTATTTATAATGGATCATATTTTGGAGCAACCTAACAGGTTAAATACTGGTTGATTGGAACGGAGTAAAAACGGCATTGTTAATCAAAAAAATTGTGTCTACTCGTTTACAGAGACTTCAGGGGTGGTTGAAATAACGATCATCATTCTATTTGATGATCGTTATTTAGCAAAGCACTACAATTTACAGGCTTGTCATACTCTATATCAACGTTTGAACAGCTATCATTAGTATGGCTAACCAAGATACTAGGTAGGTCGGCGTTCTCAGAAAGGGAATACCCAAACTATAAACCACTGCATGCGCTATTCGTGCATAAAAGAAAACGCTTGCCCACATTGTAATAGCGGCTTCTGAGTCCACCGCTAAGAATCCAGCCGCGACGATGACTGCAATAAATGCAGGCATAGTTTCTACCATATTAAGATGAGCACGTTTCGAACGCTCAGCCCAAAGTGGAACCTCAGGCTCCTTAGCAGGGTATCCTTTTGGGTAATTGTTTAAAAAAGTAATGGGGCCCCATACAAATAGTCGAGCTAAAATATAGGGCGCCCAAAGTAACACAGTTAGTGCGCCGCTAAGGGCTAAGTACATGTAAGCTGTTTCCAAAATAATATCCTTTAAGTATCAGTTAAGTTTTTCAAATCACAAAAATAATGTTGGAACGGGCTCATCACCCGCTTAATGTTGATTAACGTACCGGTAGAATTACAGCGAGCTTGCTGCTAAGTGTTCGATTTTCTTCCACTGTTTTTCCGCTTTCGAAATGGTCCCAGCACGATCTTTTTGATAGGCTTTAAAAATGTCCTCGCTCAAGAAAACGTACAACTTGCCATCAACGACTTCCGCGTATTTTGGGTTACCATCAAATTTCTTACCGACAGAAGTTCCATAAGTGCAAAAACCACCGTTTTCAGGAACATATTTTTTTGGATTTTTAATAAAGTCCTTTTTATTTTTTTGACTCGAAAAATAGTAAGCAACGCCGTCATGCTCGATTGCGTAAGATGCGGTTCCATCAATCCGATTTCCAATATCAATAAAGGCAACAGGATCGGTACCGTGTAAACCCAATGGTGCACCTACGGCTGTATATCCTGAAACGACATTGTGTTCGTCGACAGCTAATGCTGTCGTTGAAAAGCCAATGAAGGTAGCTGCAATAACAGCGGCGATTTTTACTGATTTAAACGTTTGGTTCGACATGTTAATGTCCTCTTTAGTGGTATAAGTAAGTCAAATATTAAAAAAATAAACTAAACGATTTTGATATTTGCGGTGCTTACTACCGGAAAATCAATTTCGTTTTTTGCAATATGATTAAAGTAATTGGTAAAAACATTCATAACGGTATTGGCAACTATCTCGACAATTTCAGCTTCGCTAAAGCCTGCATCACGTATGTCCATTAAGTCCTCCTCCTTAAGATTTCCACGCTCTGTAAGAATTCGAGACACAAAAGTTAACGCGCTTTGACATTGTCTATCATTTGATTTACACGCAAGATTACTAACTACTTCCTGTTCTGTAAGCCCGGCGTTACGTGCCATTAATGAATGTGCTGACGCACAATAATCACATTGGTTAACACCGGCAGTGCAGAGTGCAATTTGTTCGCGTAATTGAGGTGATAATTCACCATTATTGAGTACGTTTGAAAAACTGAGATAGCCTTCAAGAGCAACTGAAGATTGGCCTATGGTGCTAAGAATATTGGGCACGATGTCGATTTGAGATTGAATAGTTTCAAACAGTTGTGCGGTTTTTCCGACCGCAGTTGATTGTTCTATGCGTTTAATACGCTGCATGTATGTCTCCGTAGTGTTTTTAGCTGACGAGAGACATCATGGGTTCAACGCGGCGTTACAACAATGTAAGCGGGGCTAATTGAGACTACTGGTAAAACATGCGGGACGATATGTATAACCCAAACATATTACCGCCTATATTCCGTGGGGGATGAACCAAACCTAGCTGAAAATGCACGGGTAAAAGCAGATTGGGATTTATAACCCATTTGTTCAGCTATCTGCTTAATGCTTAACAGTGAGTCATCAATAAGCGAGAGCCCTTTCTGCAGTCGCCAATCGCTAAGGTACGACATTGGTCCCACTCCCATTAATTCACTAAAACGGTTAGCGAACCGACTTCGAGACATTGCCACTTCAGAGGCAAGACGCTCCACCGACCATTGATAAGACAGTTTAGAGTGAATAAGTTGTAATGCTCGACCGATTTGTGGGTCTCGAAACGCTTTTAAAATCGACTCAGACTGAGGCGGTAACGACACACCAGAAGATAAAATCTCTATAAAAACAACTTCGGATAGTCGTGTGATAGAGGCTGTTGATCCACCGTTCTCAGCGAAAACATGTTGAGATATTAGGTTGAGGGTATCATCAAGTATCCGTTGCTTAGCGCGAGTTGCTGTTGATACGATTATATAGTCAGGCAGGGCTTGTAATAATGGGTGATCTGCACCATCTCGAAAGGTAAAATGGCCACATACCATTTGAGTTGAAGCGCCCACGTCACCTTTCCCAATGGCTAAGAATCCATCTCCGCTGTACCCTACATCCTTCAATACCGTTTCTAAGGGCGGTGCATTCTGCATTGGTTTGTGGGCTAAGATATGAGACGCCCCATTGGGAACTAAAATCAAATCTCCCGCAATGAGTTCAATAGTTTCGCCGGAATTAACTTGGATAAAGCACCGCCCCTGAATGACTAAATGAAATCGGGCTGCATTATTATGCTTGGGCACCGTGGTGCCCCAGGGTGGAGAAAAATCTGTTCGAAAGTACAGCAGACCTTTAAGCTGTATGGTATTAATAATATCGTCAAAAATATCCATTGAGATTAACCAAGCAGCAACTAATAAAAAAAGGCTCTGCAGCATCCAACGATGCTAAGCCATCGGGTAGAGTATTTTATATCTCGAAATTATACTTAGTTGACGGAAATATCAAATATCAAAAACTACGATAAGCAAACCTTGTTATGCAAGCATTTGATGAAAGATGTGTTTGGTATTTTATAAACCCGTATAAATGAAGATAACTATCCATAACGTGCCCATAGAAAAACACGTTTTCCACACCACTCTTTTTAAGGTTTTTTAAAACTAAACTTAGTAGAGTCTAACTAAATCTATTTCACATAATCACTAATTATACGGTAAGGATCAGGGTCAAACAGCAATTAAGTTGAATATATCAAGAAGACGTTTGTTTGTATCGGTACTTTCTTATACATAGTCGCAAAGTCAACTAACGACTGATTTTCACCTCACAAAATTACTAGCCTGAGCAGCAATTTAGCTTTCTTGCCTAATAGAAATATTCTGTGTCAAACCTTTCTGATCCAAAACTATTAAGTCAAATAATCCGTAGAAAAATATCAAGGTGCATTTCGAATAATAAGAAATAGAACTGGCCACACTATGGTAACAAATGGTGGCCACACTATGGTAACAAATGGTGGCCAAACTATGGTCGCAGGAACACAAGTGCATGTATTCTCAACGAGTATGCAATGTCCCCAAGTTTTTCCTGAAATTAAAATTTCGTCTTTCTG
>Ga0209184_1000602_pt1 | contig 34614 bp, 29 predicted proteins | sample EN8Hudsemesocosm_2_FD_184627 | JGI IMG/M metagenome (GOLD analysis project Ga0209184, IMG submission 184627) | Methane-oxidizing microbial communities from mesocosms in the Hudson Canyon - EN8C Hudson Canyon (SPAdes) (version 2) | ecosystem: Environmental > Aquatic > Marine > Cold seeps | place... | reverse complement strand
GCAAGATGTTCATATGCATCAAGTTGCGTAACAAGTAAGGTTAACATTGAAGCGGCGGGTGAATTCACCCGCCGCTTTTTTTTGCTTTGCCAATGCTCTGTGTTGTCTGTTTAAGATAGTGACTATGTGAATTAGTTCGCTCGTTCGTCAGGATCTGTTTTTTTTTCAGAAGACCAATGACTAGGTATTTGTTGTCCGACCTAGCTGGCAATGTAAAAACAAGCTAGTGATTTTTTGGGGCAGAGCAGAGCCTGACAAGGCCTTCTGTCTAATCATCAATGCGATAAATTGCAGACAAGAAAAAACCCGAACATCTCGCGATGATCGGGTTCTTCAAATAATGGTGCCCGGTCTCGGAATCGAACCAAGGACACGAGGATTTTCAATCTTGCGGTTGAACGGGTAAATATAAACAAATCAACACTTTATGGTTTTTGCTCAAATCGTGTGATCTTTAATAGTCTTTGATTGCTCTAAGTGTATTTTCGGTGTGGGGCACAAAATGGTCACATGCAAAACAAGTATTAATATGATGTGTTTTCAGTCTGTGAGCTAGGTTTGTTACCGATTCTGTTTTTAGGGTTATTCTCTAGGCCACCTGCAGATGGAAATATAAGATAACATGGATGTTAGACTAGATCTTTTTGGCAATTCTCGCCGCTCAATATTCCAACCTTTAGTTGCACGTATCCACTGGTATTCCTTTTGACTCTTTATGCCCTAAAAGCACATCACATGTAATGGTGTTGACAATATTACATGTGTAAAATATAGTATCTCACATGAAAGCAAAATCTTCGGCACATTATCAGCGTGAATATCGCAAGCGTCTGCGAGAGCAGGGCTTGGTTAAAAAGGAGGTATGGATTCTTCCGGAGCATGCAAAGTTACTCGGCGCTTATGAGAAAAAGCTCCGTGTGCGTGACCTGGATGTATCTATGCGAAATGAACTGCAATTAGGAGATAGTCGAATGGCTAATGGTTCAGAGTTAAAGGTAGAGTCAGCTAGTGCGGTAGTGGTGTGGACTACTGCCAGTTTGCTAGAGAGTTTGCGCACAGAGAAGCTGTTTGTTAGTGGGCAGGCGACGTTAGAGCTAATAGACGGAGTTGAGCCGGCCCTACTTATCGAAATGAAAGAATATGGCGACTTGCCAATATTTCTAACAGTCTCAGGTGAGCAAATTATCGTTGAGGCGGTTTTATGGTCGTTGGATGATGTATCTAATGTGCCTGCGTTTAATGATGCCGTTTTAAGGACGCACAAGTACTTTCCGTTATCTACGATTAGTTTAGATAAGATTGGTGAAGAGGGTGATTATTATCATATGTTTGGTGCGTTGAGCTCCACTTCAATTCTATCCAATGTTGTTTTTGAAATAGAAGTTTTGGCGAGTAATGTGATACAGGCTACTGAAGCATATAGTGAGTTTTTGTCGGTCCCTGTTGTTGGAACAGCAACCAGCTAGTTGTTAGCGAAGGAGAATATAGATGAATATTTGGGCAAAAATGATGACAGCGTTGCGTGGTGGAGTAAACGAGGCGGGTGAGGCTGTTGTAGACAGTCAGGCGTTAAGAATTCTGGATCAAGAGGTTAGAGAAGCCTCTCAAGCAATGCAGGATTCAAAGAATAGTTTGGCTGAGATAATGGCGCGACAAAAAGTAGCGGAAGAGAAGGTGTCGGGCCTTAGAAAGCAAATTGAGGAGCATGAAGGTTATGCTATCAAAGCCTTAGAAAAAGGCGATGAAGGTTTGGCGCATGAAGTAGCTGAAAAAATAGCAGACTTAGAAAGTCGGAGCGTTCAAGAGCAAGAGTCTGCCGCTGGGTTTGCTGCGCACGCAGAGAAAATGCGCGCCGCAATTAAACAGACTGAGCGTAATCTTAAACGTTTGAAACAGCAGGTGGATACGGTTAAGGCTAATGAAAACGTTCAACGTGCCCAAGCAGCAGTTGCAGAGCGTCATAGTGGTTCGCACTCTAAGATGAGATCAGCAATGGATTCACTTGAGCGAATCAAAGAAAAGCAAGCATTGAAGTCTGCTCAAATGACAGCGGCGAGTGAGCTTAACGAAGATTCATCTGATATTTCGCTTCAGACAAAACTTGAAGAAGCGGGCATTGCTGCAAGCGGAAATAGTGCGGATGACATCTTGGAGCGCTTGAAGAATAAGTCTAAGTAAGGCTCGTTTTTGAAAAAACGGCAGAGCTAAAATAACAGAAGGAGAGTAAGGGATGTTTGCGATTTTATTTATGGAAGACATGGACCCGTTTTACCAGAACATATCGTCGTTCCCGACCGTCTTTTTTACCTTCTTCTTATTAGTTGTGTTGCTTTACTGGATAGTAGCAGTTTTGGGTTTGGTTGATATTGATGTGCTCGACTTTGATATACCTGAAGCTGAAGGGGTGGATATCAATCCGGATACAGGATTGAGTAATGCAAATGTACTTGCTGGTGTAATGCTTCGTTTTGGCCTCCAGGGAGTGCCTCTCACGATTATCTTATCGTTTGTTGCCTTGTTTGGTTGGCTTATCTGCTACTACGCGGTTCACTTTTTGTTAGGAATGGTGCCGAGTGGTTTGTTTAGCATCTTGGCGGGAATACCTGTTTTTATCGGCTCTCTCTATGTCAGTGTCCTGATGACGGCTTTATTGATTAAACCATTACGACCCTTATTCAAAAAAACGTCACAAGAAACGGTTAAAAGAGTTCTCGGACAATCCGCTTTAGTGCGAACGTCTAGGGTTGATAATGATTTTGGTGAGGCAACGCTGGAAGATGGCGGCGCCGGATTATTACTGAAAGTAAGAACAATTGGCGATACAACATTCTCTAAGGGCGATCGAGTTGTGCTGCTTGAGTACGATAAAGAAAAAAATACCTATCGCGTGATATCTGAAGAAGAGTTCGCCGGTAAATAAATAATTATTTAAAAAACATTCAAAATGGAAATGGAGTAACCACTATGGCCGATTTATCTGTCTTAATGCCTGTTGTCTTTGGAGTAGGAATTTTCTTTGTCATCCTGATGGGTTTGGCAGCATTATTTAAAGCATTTTATATAAAGGTCGACCAAGGTACTGCTCTGATCGTAAATGACATGACTTCCATGCCAAAGGTGCATTTTACTGGTGCATTAGTGTACCCAATTATCTACAAAAAAGAATTAATGAAGATCTCATTGATTACTCTAGAGGTGGATCGAAGAGGAAAAGACGGTTTGATTTGTGCGGATAATATGAGAGCAGATATTACTGTCGCATTCTATTTGCGGGTCAATGAAACAGCGCAAGATGTATTAAAGGTGGCTAAATCGATTGGAGCAAATAGAGCGTCGGATCGAGATGCAGTGAACTTATTGTTCAATGCGAAATTTTCAGAGGCCTTAAAGACGGTAGGCAAGCAAATAGAGTTTGTTGATTTGTTTGAGAATAGACAGCAATTCCGAGAAAAAATCATTGAAGTAATTGGTGACGATTTAAACGGTTATGTTCTTGAAGATGTCGCGATTGATTATATAGAGCAAACCCCAAAATCTTCTTTAGACCCAAGCAATATTCTTGATGCTGAAGGTATTAAGAAAATTACTGAACTTACTGCTGCTCAAAACGTAACGACAAATATTCTAGAGCAAGATGAAGCGCTAGCAATTAAAAAGAAAAATGTAGAAACCGTTGAGGCAATGCTCGAATTAGAGCGCCAACAAGCGGATGCTGAAGCAAAACAGGAACGTGAGATTGCGACTTTAAGAGCGCGCGAGGAAGCAGAAACTAAGAAGGTTCAAGAAGAAGAGCGTAAGAAGGCTGACAGTGCAACGATACAAGTTGAGCAAGATCTTCAGGTTCAGACTGAGAATCAGCAGCGTGAAATTGAAGTAGCAGAACAAAATCGTCAACGTGCGGTAGCGATTGAACAAGAAAAAGTAACCCGAGCGCGTGATTTGGAAATCGTTTCTCGTGAGCGAGAAGTAGAGCTTCAGAAGATTGAGGCAGAAAAAGCTGTAGAGATAGAGAAGAAAGAAATTGCGAATGTGATTCGTGAACGTGTTGCCGTTGATAAAACGGTAGCGATTGAAGAAGAGCGAATTAAAGAAGTTCGTGAAGTATCAGAAGCGGATCGAGCGAAGCAAACTCAGGTTATCGCTGCAGAAGCAAATGCCGAAGAAGATAAAGTGAAGCAGGTTAAAGCGGCTGAAGCAGAAGAGTTGTCAGCGAAGCACAAAGCCATTGAAATTACGACTTTGGCGCAAGCTCAGTTGGAGGCATCTGCAAAAGAAGCTGATGCACAGAAAAAAATGGCCGAAGGTACACAAGCAGAGCGCGCAGCGCCTGGGCTGGCCGATGCGAAAGTACAGGAAGCGAAAGCAACTGCGCTGGAGAAAGAAGGTGTAGCTGAAGCGAATGTAGTTCGTGCCAAAGGTGATGCAGAAGCAGATGCCTTGTTAGGTACGGGTAAGGCACAGGCGGATGTGACTTCGGCGCAGGGTGATGCGGAAGCGAAGGCTGCTAGAGAGCTTGGTTTGGCTGGCGCAGAAGTGACACGTGAGCAGTTCAAGGCAGAGGCGGACGGCCTTGTAGATAAGTTCGAAGCAATGAACACCATGAGCCAAGATGCGCGTGAACATGAAGAATATCGTATGGGGCTAGAGACCGCGTTGAAAGAGGCATTGGCTTCGATTGATGCGGGTAAAGACATCGCGAAGGAAAATGCTGAAGTACTAGCGGTTGCCCTACAGAAAGCGAAGATTGATATCGTGGGTGGTGAAGATCACTTCTTCGATAACTTTGCGAAGTCTCTCTCTATCGGTAAAGCGGTCGATGGATTGGCAGACAAGAGCGGTACCATTGCGGCGTTAATTGATCGTGTGATTCAGGGCAAGCCAGAAGGTAAAAAGTCTACTGTTGTCGAGAATGAAGAAGCCTAGGTAAACCTAGATATGAAGTTGTAGGTTCGGGTTAACCAGACTTGAATTCCAGTCAAGTGGAAAGAAGTCGGAATGATCAAGGTAGGTGCCTTTAGGCAAACTCCGACCTACAAAAGGCTCTCTTTTTAGAAGGATGATGACATGGCTAAGCAAGACAATTCTGTCGATGCTAACTCTGTGGATAGCGCTGTCGCAGAAGGCGGCGCTTACGAGATAATTCGAAAGCGGCTCGTTGATCAGGGTAAGCGTCTTAATCAATCAGCAAAAAACCTTAACGATTCGCGTTTGAAAGAGTTTGGCAGCTCAGATATGAACGTTATATCACGCGTTCGGGTTCGTACTGAGAATAACTGTGTAGCAAGAGATATTGTTCAGGTTGGAGATCAGCTTCTATTTGGATACAACGTTTTTATTGGCCTGAAAAAAGAAACGAAAGTAGAGGATGTCTTTGCTTTATTTAACACCAGTGAAAACGAGTCAGGCGTCGAGCTAGAGCAGGCTGATTATTTAAATTCGTTTCTATCCGAAAGTAGTTTTGTCAACGATTTCGATGAACTCTATCGCTACTACAAGCACACCAAGCTAGTCCAATTAACAATTAAAGGGGGCAAGCTTTTAGCTGGTTTTCAGATAGGTGAGCGTCTCGAAGATATTCGGGTGTTTCGTTGGGCAATTTCAGCAGACGGTAAAGATGTTAAGTACATCGATAACCGTGGTGAGAGAGATATTCAATTACCGTCGCCATACGACTTTGAATGGATTGATACGACCCGAGAAGATAGTGTCCATGGCCGTCACCCTCATATCAATATTCTCGATACGGTATTTGTAGAGACTGTCGGCGGTGACCTGACCGTCAAAATTGAAGATAACACCGAAGATGGTTTAGGGGTCTACCGAGAGCCGGTCGAAGACAAGACGCAGTCACTAGATGACGGGCAAGTTGCCTACGCAAAAGTCGGCAGTCTTATTTTATTGAAGATTCGTCCATACAGAGAAGAGAGCTGGCGTTACCTCATATTTAACACAATGACTCAGGCCGTATTGCGTGTGGATGCGATTGGCGAGTCATGCGTTCAGTTGCCAGAAGATCATGGCATTATCTTTCCAGGTGGCTACTACCTTCAAACGGGCGAATTCAAGGCATTCGATGATGGCGTTGACGGTTTAAAATTTAAACGCTCTATCAAGTCCCCCAATGGTGAAGACGTGTTGTTTATCTTCTATCAGCCTGAAGAAGGGATGGTTGGTTTATTCGCATATAACATGATTGAGAAACAGCTTCAGAATCCTGTTTATGGCCATGGTTATGCGCTGGCCGAAGATGGTCGTTTGGTTATTTTCTCAGCTGAAGCTGAGCCGACGCGTGTGCACCCCATGCAAATATGGGAGACGCCTTATGAAAGTGCCGAGCATGCGAGCAAAGCCCCTCCAAGCCAAACGTTTTACGGCCGTATTGGCAATGCCGAATTGGTTCGTGGTATTTCAGATATCTATAGCCTTTGTCGACTAATTGATAATCAGTCTGTTTCATCACGCTTATATGAAGAGCTGAGTAAGTCGGCTAAAAAGGTGTTTGATGATCATTACTGGTTGTCTGAATCAGAGCCTGAATCAGGAGAAGAATCCGAGACGGAAGCAATAGCTGCCACGATCAAGGAAATATCGTCTACCTCAGAATTAGTTATCGATGAATTTGAAAAAGTAGAAAGTATTCGACAGCAATCTGCCAAGACGATGGTCGAAGCAGGAAAAGTTCAGGATGATTTATTGACTGAGGTTCGACCCGATAACTGGGAGACGGCGGAACAATATGTTGATGCGTTGGGCAAGCTACGCCGTCAGCGAGGTCACTTAATAACGATCAAGGAGCATCGTTATATCGATGTCGACCGTATCGTTGAAATGGATAATGCCTTGCAAGAAGTAGAGGCTTCTCTAAGTGATCAAACCGTAGGCTTCTTAGCTGATGAGCAAGCACTCGATCCTTATCTCGACAAAATAGAGCAGATCAACTCTGAGGTAGAAAAAGCAAACACCAATGCACTGTTAGAACCGCTAATCGAGAATATCGAAAATACCGCTTCAGGGCTTGATTTGCTTTCAGAGCTAATGGGGTCATTGAAAGTCGATGATGCAACGGTTCGAACGCGCATTATCGACGCCATTTCACAGGTTTATTCAAAGCTAAATCAGAGCAAAGCGGCGGCGAACCACAAGCGTAAAAGCCTTGGTTCGGAAGAGGCAATTGCTCAGTTTAGCGCCCAATTTAAATTGTTTTCTCAGAGTATTACGAATGCGCTTGGCTTAGCGATAACACCGGAGAAGTGCGATGAGCAACTATCAAGATTATTAGTTCAGCTAGAGGAGCTGGAAAGTCAGTTTAGTGATTTTGATCAGTTTCTAACGGACATCATGGACAAGCGTGAAGAAATTTACGAATCCTTTGAAAGCCACAAACAGCAACTATTAGACGAACGTCAGCGCAAAGCTCAAAACATCAGTGATGCGGCGAGAAGAATTTTATCGAGCATTGAAAAGCGGTCGCTAAAATTCACCGAAGCAGACGAGCTAAATACCTATTTTGCGTCTGATGCGTTAGTGCTTAAGACACGCGAGATGGTTGAAGATTTAAGGGCTCTGGATAGCGCCGTTAAAGCCGATGATATTGAGTCACGCTTTAAAGCGATTAAAGAGCAAGCACTTCGATCTCTTAGAGATAAAACAGATATTTATGAAGATGGTGGCAACGTTATTAAGTTGGGGCCGCGCCATAAGTTCTCTGTTAACACCCAAGAGCTAGATCTAACGATTATTCCTAGAGATGGAGAGTTGAATATCCATCTAACAGGAACAGATTTCTTTGAACCCATTACAAACCAGGATCTTTTGGGCCTGAAAGCTTATTGGGATATGTCGTTGGAGTCTGAAACGTCAGAAGTGTATAGAGGCGAGTATTTGGCAGCCTTGATGATTAGTTTTTCTGATAGAGAAGAATATGGTTTAAGCCGCACTGTTTTGCGCGATGCTGCACAACAGGATGGGCAGCTAGCGAAGTTGGTTCGTGACTTTGCCAGTCCTCGATACAAAGAAGGCTATGTCAAAGGCGTACATGATCATGATGCTTCTTTGATCTTAGCGTCATTGATCCCTGCAATTGAGCAGGCTGAGCTGCTGAAGTATGACCCGCTTTCGAGAGGCTTGGCTCAAGTATTTTGGGCACAGATACAATCTGATAAAGCTTTGGCGTCATCTGTTACGACTTGGGCAGAGCGAGCTAGGTCGGCGTCTCAAATGAGATCTGTATTCGGGAGTAGCAAAGCCATGGACCTGCTCGCAAAAGAAATAAATGAAAGGATCAATGAGTTCGTTTCGGCCCACCCGATCACCATTTTGGCTAAAGGTGTACTGAGTAAAAATGTATCCGCCTTAGATATCCAAAGGGCATCTTATTATTTGGTTGAAGAATTATCGCGTGAGCAAATTGAGTTTATTGGTAGTCAGTATGCCACTGAGCTAGTGGAAGAACTAAAGCGTTCGGTTGATGACCATACTTGGGATCAATATCAGCGTTCACTTGAAAAACTTTCGGGTTTGCCAAGTGAACAGTGGCAACTGAGTGATGCTTGGCTGCACGCTTTGTTGGACACACAAAGAGCAGATAGTGGTGAACCTGATAATTTAGAGCGCAATGATTCTAAGCTTGAGCGCTATATTCCAGAAGCCATTGCATTGCTTAATCTTGGTGGTAGCTTGGGGCCTGCGAAAGTAAATCGCAGAACCAGTAGTGTTGACCTTGAGCTAACTATTGAAGGTTTGCTTGGAGATCATCCCTTACTTCAAAATCAGAAAATTAGTTTTGGTTTAGATGCTTATCTACAGCGGATGGAGCATCATCGAGAAGTGGTTGTTCCCGCGTATCACCATTATTTGAAGGTGAGGCAGCAGGTTATCGCGGATGAGCGAGAGGTTTTACGTTTAGAAGAGTTTAAAGCGCGGCCTCTTAGTTCGTTTGTTCGAAACCGCCTGATCAATGAGTCCTATTTGCCTTTGATTGGAGACAACCTAGCCAAGCAGATGGGCACCGTGGGCGAAAACAAACGTACCGACCTCATGGGCTTGCTCATGATGATTTCGCCTCCTGGTTACGGTAAGACAACCTTAATGGAATATGTGGCAAATCGTCTTGGTCTAATCTTTATGAAGATTAACTGTCCTTCTCTTGGTCATGATGTGTTGTCACTCGACCCTCAGCAGGCACCTAACGCGACAGCAAAACAAGAGTTGCTCAAGCTCAATTTAGCTTTGGAGATGGGGAATAACGTCATGCTGTATCTTGATGATATACAGCATACGCACCCTGAGTTTCTTCAAAAGTTTATCTCCTTGTGTGATGGAACGCGTCGAGTCGAAGGTGTTTGGAAAGGTAAGACCAAGACCTATGACATGCGTGGACGAAAGTTCTGCGTAGTGATGGCCGGTAACCCTTACACGGAATCGGGTGAGGCATTCAAAGTACCTGACATGCTGGCAAACCGAGCCGATATCTACAATTTAGGTGATATTTTGGGTGGCATGGATGAGCAGTTCGCACTCAGTTATGTTGAAAATTCACTCACATCCAATTCTGTATTAGCGCCTTTGGCTGTGCGCGAAATGGATGATATCTACAAGCTGATAAGTATGGCCAAGGGTAGTGATGTAGCTTCAACGGATCTAAGTCATCAATACAGTGGTGCTGAGATTAACGAAATAACCGAAATCTTGAAGAAGATGTTCGTGATTCAGGATGTGGTTCTCAAGATCAACAAGCAGTATATCGCTTCAGCTGCCCAAAACGATAAGTACCGCACAGAGCCAAGCTTTAAGCTTCAAGGTAGTTATCGAAACATGAACAAGATGAGTGAGAAGATTTCTGCGGTGATGAATGAGGCGGAGCTCATGCAAATGATTGAAGATCACTATCTTGGGGAAGCGCAATTACTAACCTCTGGGGCTGAGGATAATTTACTTAAGCTCGCAGAGTTGCGTGGCAATGCGACTGCAGAACAGAGTGCGCGATGGGATCAGATCAAGAGTGATTTCTTGCGGAACAAAGCCATGGGAGGCGATGAAGGCGACGTCGGTGGTAAAGTCGTTGCTCAGCTTGTTGACTTGGTAACGGGTATTCAAGGTCTCAAAACTGTCGCAGAAACGGCTAGTGAAAGAGAGTTGGCAGAGCTTGCCAAAGAACCCGAGATCGTACTGGTTGAGGAAAATGATTCCGTTTCTTCAGACCAGTTCTCAGAGGAAATGAACAAGTTGGTCGTCGCATTGAAAGGTTGTCAGACCAATGTAGAAGTGGTCAATCAGCCCGTTCCAGGAATTGAACTCATCCTGACTACTTTGGCCGATACGATCGAGCATAGTTTGATGCCTGTCGTGAAGAGCATGGATAAGAAGTTGGATATTGATTTGCGAACGCATCACAAGATGACAGATATCTCTAATCAGCTTCGTAATTTAGAGCATGCCGTAGGAAAAAAACCAAGCTCTAATCAGACTGACGAAGACTAGGGCATCCAACAGTGGTGCGTAGCTTTTGGATTAGAATCAAACTAATAGCGAGTTTGGTTCTAATTATCATTCTGGTTCATGCCGTCAATATACTGCTCGATGGCCAACTGAACCAATATGGAATCATTCCTCGGTCTGAGGCGCATTGGTTCCATATATTTACGTCACCGTTTATTCACGGAGATTTGATTCATCTCATCAATAACCTGTTTGGCTTAGCGATATTTAGTGCATTTTGTTTGCTTCGCTCTATACCTCTGTATTTCGTGTGTAGCGTTTTCATCATTCTGCTTACGGGAGTACTAGTCTGGTTCTTCGCTAGGGGAGCTATTCATATAGGTGCGAGTGGCTGGATCTTTGGGCTATGGAGTTTTTCCATCGCAATCGCGTGGTTTGATAGAAGATTGATAAATATTCTATCAGGATTTCTTGTTGTGCTTCTCTATGGCGGGATGATCTACGGAGTGTTGCCAAATGATCCGAAGATCTCTTTTGAGGCGCATCTATTTGGCGCCATTTCTGGGGTTGTATTTGCGTTTTTGTATTCGCTGTTTTTGAAAGTAAGATCGAAGAAAGGGCGTAGTGAGAGAAATGGAGCGTCAAGTGTTTGATTGGTTACTAGATAAAGTTAGGGTGTTCACTAGCGGCAAAACCGAAGTGAATACTATTCAATGGCTTCCTCATTGGTCGGCTTATTTAAACGATAAAGTTGCGTTTTATCGAACCCTAAGCAAAGAAGATAAAAGTCTATTTGAAGAACGAGCTAGGCTATTTTTGGAAACGACTATGGTCGAGGCGGGTCAGCTTGAAGTAACGGACGAAGATAAACTATTAGTCGCGGCTAGCGCTGTGATACCTGTATGGGGGTTTCCTGATTGGCACTATTTCAACACCCGAAAAGTGTTCCTTTTGCCCGCTTCGTTCAACGAGCAGTTTGAGTGTGGACAGCCAGACTCACTGATTACAGGTATGGTTGGGACAGGCCCGATGGCAGGTAAGTTAGCCTTAAGCCAGCCTGCGCTTCATCAGGGGTTTAATAACGCTAAAGATAAACAAAACGTGGGCATTCATGAGTTTGTTCACTTGGTTGATATGGCAGATGGCGATTGCGACGGATTCCCCGAGCGCCTAAAAAAGTTTGCTTATTCCATTCCTTGGCTCGAGTTAGTTGAACAGAAAATTGCTAGCATCGAGAGCAACGACAGCAATATTCGAGACTACGGTGCGACCAATAAAGCAGAATTCTTGGCCGTAGCATCAGAGTACTTTTTCGAGCGACCGAAGATGATGCAAGACAAGCATCCAAAGCTTTATCAAGTGCTTTCAGATTTCTACCAGCAAGATGTAATGCGCATTGCTGAAGATATTAAACCCAGAAAGAAATCGCCTTGTTCCTGTGGTAGCGGGAAACGATACAAGCACTGTTGTATGCCTAATTCTTAGTCTTTGAAAGGCCATTAGAGATAAATCAAAAGGAATGAGTATGAAATGTCCAAAATGCAAAGGATACGAATTAGAGCCAAAAGAGCTTGAGCCCGGCTTAATTGTTGGTGCGTGCGGTAAATGCAGCGGCACGCTCGTTTCGCTTATGAATTACCGGTTCTGGGCGGATCAGCAAACGCAAGGTTCAGAAGCTATTGGTAAGGATGAGGTTGTTGAAACAGAAGACAATAACAAGGCGCAGGTTTGTCCTAAATGTTCAAAGTTGATGACCAAGTTCCAAGTAGGTGTAGGCGCATCTAATCGATTGGACATGTGCAGTGGGTGTGACGAAGCTTGGCTAGATAAAGGCGAGTGGCAACTACTTAAGAAGCTAGATTTAGCCGATAAACTACCGAGAATATTCACGGACGCTTGGCAGCGCAATATTCGTATCGAAAGACAAGAAAAACTGCATAAAAAACGGTATGAAAACTTATTAGGTGCAGATGACTTTGCAAAGTTAGATACCTTCAAACGGTGGTTAGATCAGCACTCCGAGCGAGAACAGATTAAGCAGTACTTAATTACTAATTTGGATTAGGACTCATATAAGGAGAAACACAATGAGTGAAAATAAAGACTACCTAGAGATGACATTCCATTCGATCAATTGCTTCGCAGATGACGGAAAACTAGATGTGTATGAGTTAAACCAGATTTTGGCAATTGCTTTGAAAGATGGAGTAGTTGATGAAAACGAAAAGCGTGTCTTATCTAACATCATTGGGCGTTTGAATGAAAGTGAGTTGGGTGGAGAGCTTCTGTCGAAAGTTGAAGAGATTAAGGCGGAATATCTTAGTTAATTGTTGGTGGGTCTTAGCATGATCGAAATAAGGGAGTGGTGCGCAGCTATTATTTTTTTCGCGGGTATTGCCGGCATATATACGCTGTTCGGCGATGGCTTTGAATGGCCAATGCTTGTTGCGACGGTACTGTCTTTTATTGCGGCTTACATAATATGGCCAAGTAAAAGCAAAGGGCAGAGGCATGATGACGGTCGAGTCGCTGACATCGTTGAGATCTTGATAGAGTTTCCCATAGATCTGTTCTTCTGGGTCATTCGTTTGTTCGGTCGCATGCTGGGAGGTAAGGGAGACGGTGTTGATCTGGACTTTTAAATTGATGGAGAAGTTAGATGTCTGACTATACAAGAATTGAGAAACACCTCGCCGAGTCTTTTGAAGATTTTAAGTTGTCTAAAGAAGAGAAGTATTCTCTTAGAAGCTTGTTAGAAAACGTAAATGACAAGGACGAGATGCTTTCCTTTGCCAGAAATAAAGCGTTTGATGTTTATCGAGATTGTTTAGGCCAGGGTCAGCCTATAGAGCAGGAACAGTTTCTACGAAATGCCAATTGGCTGGAGAAAGTCGTTAAAACCATTGATGGTGTTAGGGCGGATGGCAGCGTATCTGAACCTTCAGCGTTCTTTAGCCCGGGAGATAGCTGCGCAAAGCAGATTATAAATTGCTTGCTGACTGCGAGAGACTCAATAGATATATGTGTTTTTACGGTATCCGATAATCAGATCACTGAAGCGATTCTGTCGGCACATCAGAACGGGAAAAACGTTCGTGTCATTAGTGATAATGATAAAGCCAACGATAGAGGCTCCGATATTTACTATCTGGCAGAAAAGGGAGTGCCGGTTCGATTGGATCTTAGCCCGTATCACATGCATCATAAATTCGCTATTTTTGACCAAAAGCGCTTGATTAATGGAAGTTTTAATTGGACTCGCAGTGCTTCGACCAAAAACGAAGAAAACATCACGGTACTGCATGATACAAGCCTTATTAGTTCGTTTTTATCTGCGTTCGAAGGCCTCTGGGCTGAGTCAAAAAACCTTTAAATTTGCTAATTCGAGAGCGTATATCAATGAAAGCAGAAATAATACTATTGATTCTCGTCGCCGTTTTTATAACAGGCTGCGACAAGGTAAATCGTGCAAGTAGAACGATGGATACGATGCTTGGTGGCGACTTCAAAGTATATGTTCAGGGCATTGAAGAGCCATTTATCGTCAACAACGGAAAAGTGACGTCTATTCCTGAGAAAGGTTATTACGTTTATTACCCTCTGGTTGATGGTAAGGAGCGACTTGTACAGTCGCCTATTCAAATTACCACTATTATCAAAATGGATTAAAGCTAGTGACAGCAAAGTTAATGTGTCCTCGCTGTTCTTTCTTATTGAGAGAGCAAGTGATCAAGGGCCAAGTGGTAGATCATTGCTTCAGGTGCGGCGGTACGTTTTTGGAAAAGGGTACCGAAAGTAAGGTCTTAGGAGAATCTTCTTCTTCTGACTATTGGCGCGGTACCGAGATATGTGAACGACAGCCTAGGCAAGGTTTATATTGCCCTAAAGATCATCAGCGATTAATTGCCTATTCTGTTGGCTTTGAAGAAAACAAAGTTGAAGTTGATCTTTGCTCAAAGTGTGAAGGACTTTGGTTGGATCCCAACGAAGGTAAAAAGCTATTCGATATAGTGCTGCATGAAGGTCAAAAGAAAGAGGCAACGTTTAACGAAAAGCCCGGTTTCAAGTCATATATATTCCAAGCTTTTAGCGGAATGCCGGTAGAAGCATGGAACCCTCGGCATCACCGCCCCTTTGTTACTATGTCCTTAATGGCGCTTTTGCTTCTGATTTACATCGGTCAGCTTTCAATGCCTTTCATCAACGAGAACTTTATCTTGTTCCCACATAAGTTCCTCGCTGGAGAGCAGCTTTGGACGATACTAAGCTCAGGCTTTCTTCATGGTGGAGTGGGGCATTTACTGGGCAACCTATATTTCTTGTATATCTTTGGCGACAACGTTGAGGACCACTTAGGGAGGCGCCGGTTCATCACCGTATATTTGTTGGCCGTTTTATTTTCCAGCTTTTCTTACGTTGTAGTTAGATCAGGTAGTGAAGTCGGTGTTGTTGGAGCTTCTGGTGCCATTGCCGCCTTGATGGGCGCGTACATCATGATCTTTCCGAAGATCAAACTCTACTTCACAGTATTCTTCGTTCCAGTTCGGTTAGGAGTCACTTGGTATCTATCATTCTGGCTACTGTTTAATGTGGTTATGATGTTTGTAGGAGGTGGCGGTGTAGCGTGGGCTGCCCACGTAGGGGGATTTGCATTTGGTCTTGCTGCAGGCTACTTCTTACGATTTCAGTCAATTATCGATCACATATCCGTTCCGTCTAAAGGGAAAACAGAATAATGTTTGGGTTGCGGGCTTTATTCTATAGTGAAATAAAGACTCCGTGCTTAAACCGTGGCTGTTTGTTTTCGAAAGATGAAAAAGCATGCAAGCGCTGTGGCTATGTATTTACTCGCTTTGATTATGTCACGGCGGACATATAGAGGGGTCGAAGAATAAAATATGGATACAAAGTACCTTTTATTATTGTACCCGGATTTATGGTTTTTATAATGCTCATTTCTAGTTTGAGGAACTAGATTGGCTAGTTATTCTTCTTGTTTCGTTTCACTTCTATACTGCTCTACCGGAATAATTCGATATCCCTCTGCTATTTCTTTAATCGTGGAGCCCATACTACTAATATGTTTGGCACAATATGCAAGCGCCAAAAAGAACCCAATACCTAGAATGCAGAGCCCAACTATTGTAACGATCAACCACATTTCTAGCTTGTCGGTGATGGGGGTAATTGCTTCGGCCTTAACTTGCTGAAGGGATTGTTGCAGTAGTTCTGACGAGGGGGCTTGAGCTCTTTTAATCGCATCTGGAATATCGTTGACAGCTTCGTTCAGTTTGATGGTAATCCCATCAACCTTATCTGCAAGTGAGTTAATTAGTATTAGTTGTTCTGGAGAAAGATCATTGATGTTCTTCGATGCTTCATTTAACGATTGTGATAAACTCTCTGTCGCTGCTTTGAGAATGACACCCGACTCTTTAAGTTCTTTAATTTCAATGTTTATGGACACATATTTCGCGAGCTCCTCAGTTTTTAAAGGCTGAGTTTGAGCCATAACCGTATAGCTTAATGTAACTGATATGAGTGCAATCATTGAGATTGAAAAAAATTTCATTAAACCTTCTCCAGAGCTTTGTTGGGCGCTAGTTTAGGTTTCGGAGAATCTATCGATACTTGATTTAGTGTTGGGGTCGATAGGTCCAAACCTTCAATTATTGAAGCTAAGTAAACTGCTTCATTAACCTTATAGATAGATCCCATTAAATGCTTGCGAATTTTTGCGGTGATCTTTGTATTAGGTATACGTTCTAGATAAATCCACAGAGTGTATTCAAGCGCATAATCGCCTGCGTTAGTCATTGCCCATTCAAAAGATCGTCCTTGGTTGATGGTAATATCGGCCTTACCGGTACAGTTTTCCTGAGCTAGTGAGAACATGCGGTCAACACGGTTTTTGAACTGAAATATTTGTTCGCTTCGTTCATCTTTTGTTTTTGCATCAAAAGATGGGTACCCGATTTTATACGTGAGTGCTTGGCGAATACCGTCCGTGCTTGCAATCCTGCTAAGGTTATCAATTTTATTGCGAATGAATTGATTGTTTCTAATCAGAGTACGATGGTTATTGCGCACGTCATATAAAATGACATAAATAAGAGTGACTTTGCTGATGATATATTCATCAGGGTGCCCATCGACGAGCACGACGTCGCCATCAACAAGCATTTCTGTATTCAGAATAATCAAGCCACTAATGATGTCGGGCGCCCAAATATTGCTGGTGAACGCGAGAAAGGCGAAGACAATTCCAAAAATTCCTGTTGTCTCTAGCATGCTGTCAGCACCCCAAATTTTGATAAGGGTGTAGATGGTGCTAAGTACTACAACTACGAGCAGAAGAATATCGACTAGACGACTACTGTAGCTGTCGAGATACATTGTGGTGCCGTCTAAAGTTTTCTCTATCCCAAAACGCCGACGCGACAAATAGCAACACAAGCTGTAAGCGAATAGACCGCCATAAACCGCCATTAAACTGAGCCCGAGCCGAATAAAATAATGTTCATAGCTTTTGTTTAAACTCAACAAAACAAGATCAATTAAATGGAGGATCAGAACTAGAATATTTAGTGTTCTGAAAATACTAGCTTTTGTTTCATTGTCCTTATCTGGGTCTACAAGGTTTACTATAGGTCGAGCGCCTAGCAACAGGGTTATGTTGACTGCAAATACGAGGAAATGAAGCATCCAATGAGAGTGGCTAAGCTCCGGCAGAATCCAATCAAAATTGCTCACGAAGTTATTCCTTTTTGATTATTGTTCTTCGTTAGAATTATTTGCTTTTAGTTTGTGTAAAACTTCAAAGGTCATCAAGCAAAGCGTTCCAGCAATCAGTCCTGAAATAAAATTGAATATCATTGCTGTGATTGTAGGGGTCAAAATCATGTCTGAGTTCGCTTCTAGGGCATGGTGTATAAATGGAATGCCATGAACCAGAATGCCACCACCGACAAGGAACATGGCAGCTGTTCCAAAAAAACTGAGGCCTTTCATCAGCCAGGGACAAAATGAGAGTAGAGCACTACCAAACCCCCGCTTTATTCCGGCAATAGGCGAATCTGATTTGTCGGAATTCAAATGGAGCCCTATGTCGTCAAGCTTCACGATTAATGCGACTAAGCCGTATACACCTAGTGTCATGGCTAAGGCTATAACGCTTACGACTGCAGCCTGTGTTGATAGTGGAGCATCAGTGGCTGTGCCGAGCGCGATTACAATGATTTCGGCGGATAATATAAAGTCGGTTCGAATTGCACCTTTTATCTTCTCCGCTTCAAAATCTCTCATGTCCACATTCGGATCAATCAGCGCATTGTGAAGATCTTCTTTATGCTTATCTTTCGCTAACTTGTGAGCAATGTGATGCCAAATTTTCTCTGTACCTTCAAAGCACAGAAACAAACCGCCGAGAATAAGAAGCGGCGTGATGAGCTGGGGCAGGAAAGCACTTAATGCGATTGCAGCAGGTACTAAAATGAGCTTGTTTTTAAAAGATCCCTTCGCAACCGCCCACACAACGGGAAGTTCTCTATCGGCTCGTACGCCGCTTACTTGTTGAGCGTTGAGTGCGAGGTCATCACCCAATACGCCTGCAGTTTTCTTAGCGGCGACTTTGGTCATGAGGGTAATATCATCGAGGACAGATGCAATGTCATCGATTAAGGCGAGTAGGCTAGTTCCTGCCATTTAATGCTCCATTTGTCATTTACGTTGTTAAGTTACTAATTTGTTGGTTTGTCTGTCTAACACGGCAAACAAGATAGACTTGATCCAATCGCATTGAAAAATGCGTTGAGAATCTCGCTTGTTACTTGAGCCTTGTTAAAAGTTACGTCCATGAGAAATCCAAAAATTATAGATAAGTAGGCGATATATCCAATGCCCATGTAGTCGTTGTATAAGATGGCATAAAACCAATCTTGGCCAAAGATATAAATACTGGATGAGATGATCGTCGCAGTCAGTAGTAGCATTCCTGGCAAGAACAGCTGCGTAATAGCTTTAGGTCTCATGTAGGCCGCAATAATTAGAATTAAGAACATCATCGCATTTGTACCTAGGAAAATGCGCAGATCAAATCGGAGATTTTCAACAATCTCCATATATTTTCCTTTAATGACTTCGCCTAGGTTGTACTGTGCAATTTCGATATTCGCTATCTTTTTTACATAGTTTGCAGTGATTGACGTGGCGATGGCTTTTTTCTTTTCGCAGTCATATCCACACATATTAGCAATGACTATGGCAATCTTTTTGGGGAGGTCATTTTCTAGATCAGAAGCTATCAGTTCTTTCTCAAAGCCCAGACTGCTGGCTATAGACATAGCCTTTTGAGCAACAGATGACTCTTTGGCTTGGTGGTATTTTTTTTCTACTTCAATGATGATTTGTGTTTGCACAAATCCTTTTGCTGATTCCTCCACTGTGCCTGGTAGCCCAAAAGTCAGGCCAAAGAGCAGTCCGAATAATATAAGGCCGAGGAAGCCAATTGCTTTTAAGGTCGCTGACACGGTAGTCCTTTTAGTATTATTATTTCCTAGTATTTGAGTTCAAAGGATGCACAATTCATTGTCATTTGTGAAGAATAAAGTCCCGCTTTCTGGGCATTATCTCTATAGCTTCATTGCCACCGATCTTAATGTTTAACCTGTTGTTTAAAAGTAGAAGAGAAAGCTTTCATTGTTGCCTTAAGGCGTCGCTTTCGACCTTCTTCGGTACGAGTATAAATAGGCTCTGTTGGGCCGACATATTTACACCAAGATTTATAAAACATTTGAGCAAGGTCTTTTTTAACTGCTAGTTTGGGTGGAACCGTATGATAGTCATCCCGATGTATTCCGAATAGTTTTCCTTCTCTTACAACCAGATAGTGTGGATTTTCTATGGGAGCGAGTATTTCTGCTAGGCAATCAGAGAGCAGAGATGACTCATACAAGGTTCTCCCAGTTAACGAAACATAGAACCAAAATTTGATGAGTCCTACAGAGAATTCCTCGACAATGCAGGAGTTGATCCTGGACAAACTAATGTTCAGGATATAGCTATTAAGAAAACAATGCGCTAAAACACAGTGAGCAGTCGTAGGTGAATTTTTCTAAAGAGAATAAAAGGGGGCATTAGGTGACGGCTAATATGGGGCTGCTTTTAGTTTGCGTATTGTTGCTCAGCGGTTGTGGAACTATTCAAACAGTTTCCAATGCTAAAAACCACGTAGGTAATGTCGAACTAAGAGTAAACGAGGCGGGCCTCTCTCTGGAATATCGAAGTTCCCCAAAGTATAGCGGGACAATACCTTCGCCGGTATTTGGTAGCTGCACTGACCCACGATTTTTTGTTGGGGCCGGTTTTTTCAATACTCAGCTTGAACAAGTCAAAAGCGAGTTTTTAGATGTTCGTCCTATGCCTTGGTATCCAGCGCACAGGAAGCAAAAGGCCACCGAATTATTGTCTAAGTGCGATATTCTTGTGTTTGAAGAACCGATGACTTCTTCTCAAGCGGTGCGCCTAAATTTTGTCAATAATCTCGATGAAACGTTATCCACCTATCAACTAGAACGGCGTGATAGTGTCCCATTAAAAGACTGGCCAACGGTTTCTCTAGCGGCTCTATTCGATATTCCTCTTGTAGTGATCTCGGCACCTTTTATTGTTTTGGCGCTACCATTTATGCTGCTTGAAGATGACCCGAAGTGAAGCATAAGAAGCATTAGATACAGCAATACTCACTATCAGGATAGAATTAAATTTACGAGCTAACGCGGGCCTGCCCAAGACTATCTGTAAGGCAGAAAACTAACTCTGCCCCGGACTATTTAAAGAAAATGAAGATATATTATTCAGGCGAATAAAAACCAGGAAAGAGCCAATGAGAAATCAAAGACTAAACATCAAGGCGATAGCTGCAATAATCTTATGTACTTTACTTGTTGGATGCGCGAGTGGATATTATTCGAAGTATGCAGGCGACGGATATTCTTCAGTAGCGAGTTCTAGTTTTAGAATAACCCATTTGGACGGTGTGGAAGGCTCTAATTGGGGAGGGATGAAATGGGAATACAACAAATATAATTCCAACATAGACGGTACGTTCAGAGTGGACCTCTCGCCTGGATTACATAAGTTCCGAGCCCAAGATTATACAGGTAATGGTTCTGGCGGTATTTATTATTCAGAGATGATGGACCTGACTCTCGATGTAGAATCAAACACTAAGTATCATTTGGTTTGGAGAAATCATCGCCCTGTTTTTCTCATTCGCAGTGATGATGAATGGAAAGCGCTCGGACTAGATAAGTTCGGAAATTGATAACTAAATGGTTCAGAATCTCTAAGAAATAATTTGGGCATAGTCGCATTTTAGTTAACAATTACTGGCCTATCCAAGCCTTGTAAGAAAGATTGATTGCCCCAAAAGTGTTAGGTAAGTCAGCTGACGTTAATAAAAATAGTTAGCCGCCAAAGCGAGTTTTGGTTGACGTAGACGAACACTCTGACTTTGTTGTTGGTCAGTGCCCTTGTGCTCGATCCTTTAATCTCAAGCAAAAGGATAAGTGAGATGTTTTTGCCGCCGAGGCAACTGCTCGTTATTAATTATGCCGAAATCAGTAGCAGGACTACTTCCCCATCGATGTAAGTGTTGACCGCACTTTTGAAGCAAAGCGCATAGTCAATTAGGGGCTTTTGGATACTACTCGTTCGTTCTAATGAGAATCCAACTCTTTTTTTAGTCGAAGTTAAACGGTTGTTGAGCTATTCAAGCATTCATGCCTTTAAGGTAATTTGGGAAAGTGGCATAGGCTATCGCCAAATCAAGAGCTCAAAATCCATACAAATTGCGGCACTGGTGACTGTGTTTATGAAAAATTATTGCATTAAAAACTATGGCTGCTTAATCTATGCCTTGTTCCAAAGGTAGCTAGCCTAAATAAGCAAAAAACACAGCGATTTATGTGTTTAAACGCGAGGCGTTGCAGATCAACCACGGCGTCTCAATATTGTCAGTTTAGTTAAAGCTTTTCTTCTGACTGATATGAAGTCCAAAGTCTTAGATTGTTGGATTTACGAACGAAGTTTGCGCGTCTTATGTGCAAACCAACAGCTTAGTTGATTGCGGAAGGTTAGGTGCTTTTCCTTTCAACGCCAACCGGCACGTCTGTGCGGGTAAATTGTAGTGAGCGCGTCTTTAGCAGACTTACCTCTTCTCCGCTTTCTAGTCTTTCAAACGTAAAAACGTAGCCACCTTTTACAATCTATTTGGTTGATCTATGGCACAGACGTTTATATATTCGTTTTGAAGAAAGACAGTGCGAGGCGAGTGATCTGCTTAAAGAAGACTGCTACTAGAAAGTGCGTCTGTAACGCTGATACTGCAAAAGAGAGCGTTTTTTTGTGGTGGGCGCATGGGATGTACTTAGCGATGGCCATCTTTGGTCCAATTGCATCACTGACGCAACATGAATAAGTTGTCGAACTTCAACCTTCCTTAAACATAGACGTCTTTTAGGATTGTTATAAATATCCCATAAAATCAATGGCTAGCGAAGCTAGGTTGGCTAGGTTTTAAATGGAAAAATCTGGAAATCAGATTAAATCTGCTTTGTTGGCCGAATCAAAGGTTGGCGACCGGCGAACGCGTATCTTCCGCCATAGCGACATAATGCAGAACACTACTGATATCTTTTTGCCTGGGTAGCGCACCCCACCGCGCGTAGCACTGAACAATTCTTGAAGAAAGGCAATCAGAGCATGATGTCGTATAAAGTGCTCAAATTGAGCGCTTAGCGCGTCACTAGGTCATTTCAAACACCGCTACGATAGTTGTAAATCGTAGGAGGTGACATGGAACTAAAAAACAAACAAAACCCCGCAGTACGCAATTATGGCTTTGGGAGTAGAGACCCTAAAAAAGCCGTGCTCAATGCCTGCAAATCATTTTACGACTCGCACGTTTCTGCTCATGAAATGGCGCAGCGTTTCATCCGCTTTATTGAGTGGCTAGAGCTTTCAGAAGGTCGTTTAACTGATTTAAGAGATATCAATCAAGCGCATGTCGATCATTATGTTAAAAGCCTTGAGTCCCGCGTAGACAATATGACAATGGCTGTTTCAACGGCCCATCACTATGTATCTGCGATCAACCGAGTTTTCTATATATTGACTGGCAAAAAGGATTGCTGGTTGAGTGTTCGGTATCAAACAGATATTCCTAACCGTACCTATGTGGCAACAACAAGAGTCTCGATGCAGTCTCTACCGTCTCTCAGTGAGTCAATGAACCCCGTTGATATCATGATTCACCTGCAATATTGGATTGGGCTACGGTTTGAGGAGAGCGCGAAAATTAATGCGCCCCAAGCGCATGCCGAGGCGCTATCAAGAAGAGTCGTATCAATTACAGATGGGACAAAAGGTGGCCGCCGCCGCGTTATTCCGATAACGGAGGCTGATCAGATTACCGTTTTGAGAGCCGCAGCCGAGGTACAGGGCGGACACTACTCTTTGATTCCTGCGTCAAAAACATATGCTGAATTTCGCCGTGAATCATACGCACAATATCGTCACGTGCTATTTCATAGCTATCGTCATGAGTATGCCTATCGACGATACAAAGCCTTGATTGGAGTTGATTGCCCCGTCGTAGCCGACGTTTCGCACGGCTGTGCGCACATTAGATTTCTAGCGAGAGAGTTAAGCATTAGTGATGGCGAAGCGAAACAGCGAGATATGGCAGTTCGACAGATTGTTGCTGAAGAACTCGGGCATGGACGAGTTGATATCACCAACAATTATCTGGGTTAAGCATATGTATATAAAAGGGCAAATTCACGAGCTGATGGAACAGCATGTACGTCGAGGGTCAAAGAGTGCGCGAAGAGAAGAGCTTAAAAAGCTACTGCGGTTTGCAGAGTGGTTAGCTCAGACTCGGCCGGGTGTAAGTGCTATCGACAACATTGGTCGAAGACATGTTTACGAATTCTATGAGCACCTAGTGCTTGAAGGTAGAAGTGAAACGACTATCTACAAATATTACTTGGCAATCTCAAAGTTGTGGGCTGCAATGGATCGAAGGGGTAGCCCGCCAGAACCGAACTGAATCGTATGATGAGAAGCACTGCCCAGAAGAAATATAATTATTAAGTTAGTCTATTTATCTAGATTTCAGCACCGACCGCAAGCCCATGGACATACTAATAGTCGACGATCATTCCCTCTTTGCTTACGGGCTCAAGGAGCTACTTTCTGCCGAAGAAAAAAGTTGGCAAATCGAGATAGCCTGTTCGAGAAAAGAGGCATTGCAAAAACTGGCAAGCAAATCGTTCAAACTAACACTACTAGACCTAAATCTTGGTGATGACTGTGGGATAGCGTTAACCGCAGAGCTTCGAGATCTGCACCCGGCTTTGACGATAGCAATGCTATCAGCCAATGAGTCTTCTAAAGATATGATGACGTGTATTGAAAACGGAGCGGTGGGCTATCTATGCAAATCTAGTGAACCAGAAGACTCCACCAGGGCGATTAGACTTTTATTGAAAAATGGCAGTTATTTTCCTGCTCATTTACTACCTATGCTGATCAAGACTAAATCTCAGGGAAAAACCACGAAAGCAGCACCTTTCGAGTCTGAAAATTTGACGCCTAGACAATCAGAAATCATGGCTCAGCTAAGACAGGGCAAAAGCAACAAATTAATTGCCTTTGATCTTGGGATTACCGAAGGCACCGTCAAATTACATGTTTCGGCCATTCTCAATAAACTCGGTCTATCAAGTCGCTCAGCAGTCCTTGCGAACATAAACCAACTCCATTCGTAAAAATTAAACTATTTCAGGTCCCCAGTCCTTCTATAAACGTCATAATTTCCTGCTCATTAACCGGTTTATGTGAATACGCTATGCCGGAGTTTTCTAGTTCAAGTACCCTTTCCCGATCAGTGTCTCCAGTAATAATCATTGAACCAAAGGGGTAGCTAACAAATCTGGTTATAGACTCGATACATTCGATTCCTGTTTCATGCCTCCCTAAGCGATAGTCAACGATCATTCCATCAATTGGCGAATTAAGGCGAGTGAGTTTAACAATCGCTTCTTGTGAGCTCTCAGCTTGGACAGCTTTACACCCAAGACTTTCTATTAATATCGACATGCTTTCTCTAATATCTCTTTCATCATCGACGACTAGGATTGTCTTAGCTTCGGGCGTGATGTGCTCCATCTGCCCAATCTCAGTTGCTTCTGCCAGAGAAGAGTTTCGCTGGATGAGGTTCGGAATGTACAATGAAAACGTAGAGCCAACACCTGGTTCTGATTGGACTGTTATGTCAAAGCCAAGAACACTAGCCAGTCTTTTAACAATTGCGAGGCCTAAGCCGATACCCTTGCGTCGGTCTCTTTCATAATTTTCAACTTGATAGAACTCGCTAAATATCGCGTCTAATTCCTGCCCATCAACCCCCTTACCGGTGTCTGTGATAGATATTAATACTCCGCTTTTTCGGGAACACACATTAATACTCACGCTACCTTCTTCCGTGTAGCGATATGCGTTGTCCATCAAGTTACTTAAAATCCGGTTTAATAAGATTGGATCTGTTTTTACAAAATAGCGCCGATCAATTTGTATTTTTAGCTGTACACCTTTTGCGACAAGCAGAGACTCATATTTATCACTTAGGCCTCTTATCAGCTCAGTTAGAGGCACATCCAATAACTCCGGCACAACCGCGCCAGCATCTAATTTAGAGATATCCAATAGCGAATCCAGTAGTTTTGTGAGATCGCCCATAGATTTTTTAGCTTTCCCCAAAATGTCTTTTGCTTTGCCTTCTTCCAAATACATTGATTGAGCCGCTAATAGCAGAGAAACGGACTGCAATGGCTGCCTTAAATCATGGCTAGCGGCAGCTAAAAACTTGGATTTTCCAAGATTTGCCTGCTCCGCCTTTGTCTTTTGTTCTGCGAGGTCGGCAATCAAAATATTCTTTTCCTCTCTCAAATCATAGGCTGCTTTGAAGTTGAAGCGGAACACTCTCACAAAGACAATGCATATAATTAGCGTAAAAGAGATTAATGTTGAGAATTCATATAAATACGCCGTTTGTGCCAAAGTAACGGTGCATGCGGTCAACATAGGTAGACAAAAAGAAATCAAAAAGGAGTGCAACAATCCCATTGCAAAACTACAAATACCAATAGCGAAAGCTAAAATTAGCATGGTGCCATAAACCAGCTGGACATTGGTCATGTCGAACGACATCACGAGGGCGCCCCAATGACAACTTAATATAAAGTTTATGGCGGAAAGTTTGTATTCCCAACTCTTCGAAAACTGAGCCTTAGTAGTACTTTGAGTGAAAAAGCTATTCAATATCCAGAAGTCAATCATGCTTAGAAGCAACATAGTGACCAGCCACGCGCCATGAAAGTCCTGATACAAATCCTCCTTGAATAGATAGAAGACGACCGCCACTCCACCAAATGTCTGTAGGAAAGGACCTAAGTATCTCAGTAGCTTATATACGGTCGTAACGGATTCCTGATACAAGCCTGAGTCAATCTGTATCTGCATGTTCAATTTTCTTGTCTGTACATGGGGCGGGGAAAACAATCATGGCATATGTCCGTCATTTTAGGGATATAACTTTAGATATATTCACTCTCTTCATTCTATATCCAAGGCCATATTTTCCTGTCAGCGTATTGTCATTAGTATTTCTTCAACGGCTTATTTAGCCCTCATTGATGAAACTAAGGAAGTAATATGAGCAGAAAATTAAAGCTGATCGTAATGGCTACTTTCGCTGTCGCCATGACAGGCTGCGTAAGCATGAATGGCAAGATGGTGAATGCCCTAGGTGAGCATCACGACTGTACTAGTAGCGGTGGAGGCTTCGGGCTAGGTGCCGTGATAGGTGTAGCGATGGCAGCGGCTAGCAATGCTTCATGCGAATCCAGTGCTGAGGAGGAAGGCTTTTTGCTGGTGGAGGATGTGGGTGAGAGCGGTATGATTATCGCACAAAGTGAGCTCGAGTATCCTATCGTACAAACTGCCATTCCACCAGCTTACCCGTGCGTTCAACCCGGTGACCGGTTGACTCAGATTGACTCAAACACCATCTCCAACCTGGACGACGCAAAAAAAGCTATGTTCAAAGAGTCTGGGATCCCGGTTCTAGTGGCATTAAGCCGAGCAGAACTGAGTATTGAATGTGAATTTGAACTTAACTAATTAAAACTCGAAAAGGAGTTTGTCTTGAGATTACATGGTTTTACCTACCATTTTTTTGTTTTGTTGTTCTGCGCGGCGCTAGCATCATGCAGCGGGGGATCATCTAATAAAAACAGTGTTAAGTCAGATTCGGCGACCCGCCCAAACCCTGGAGGCAATAACGATTCAGATTCGCGAGAACTCCCAAAAGTAGAGATCTTTGACCTTTCTACCTCTGCTATCACCAGCGATAATCTAGAAACAATCATTAGCCATGTATACAGGTTTACTCGATACCGAATGCATAAATTCAGTTATCAACTCGATAACGTTGATCTTGAAAAAGGTGACAATGCCAGCCCATCGAACCACTCTGATGTTCAAGCGAACCTAGACAGTGACTGCGTGCGCGGGGGAAAGTTCTACCTAGAAATAGTTGCTGGACCAAGCCCAGTTCAAGATGAACAAGGCTATAGAATCTATTCGCATGGGTCATCATTGTCACAAACGTTTAGTAATTGTGGCGGTAGGCACTTAAATGCGCCCTTTGAAATTTCAGGATATGGAAAAACCGAGGTCTTGTCTGGGTTGTGGGACGGGTTTCGAATCGTTTCAGAAAACACTGAACTCAAAATGATACAAGAGCATCATGTCATCAAAGCGAGCTATGCCGGTAATACCAATGAGAACTATGATGAGTACGGGCATGGAACTACCTTCTTGAGCCTGGTCGGTTCCAGCGAGCTGCGTTTAGGCGGCGACATGTATGCGGAAAAGGATCATGACAACCCTTACTACCGGCATGCATATCAAATTCACGACTTTGACTTTCGAATGAACAAGATCAGCGGACGGTGGGGCTGGGACGACGAATATGAGCTTTCAGAGTATGGAGGATTTAGTTTCGATATATTGAAAGAGTCACTGAGCGTCGATATCGAAATTTCGGAGGCTTTACTTTATAGAAATGTCATAGAAGAGTTCGCCTCTGGGGGCTTAGTAGTCACCGGTTTGAACAGTAGCGCGCTACTAACATTTACTGAAAGCTATATCGAATATAGATTGGATAGCAATAATGACGGAGATTTTGAAACTCAGTCAATTGTAATGATCAGTGCACTTTGACCAACCCAAACCGTTCTTCAAGTTTTGTCCAAGATTAACTTCCTGCGGTGTTTTGCTCTATTGCCATAGTAAATGTGGCAGAGGAGCGGCTTTGGGCTGCAGACCCTCAAATTGCATTGCTAAAGATCGCAGGTAAATTATTGTTGAAAACTAACCGTTTCAAAACATAAGGAGTATTCGTGTATGAACATTAGATTATCATTTTTTCTTGTCCTGATTATCTTGAGTGGATGTGGAGTCTTTGGCCATAAGTATTCGATGGAGCACGCGAGCTACAAGGAGCTCATCTCTGAAGATTTTAATGAAGACCTTTGGATACCTATTGAAGGCTCAAAAATCAATCCATTTGCAAGAGGGAAGGCGGAAGCCCCGCGCGAAGCATTCTTAGCATACTGTAAGAGAGACGGGGGAACCTTACGACAGGTAGAGGTTGATAGGGACCTCAGTAGAGGTAGAAAAGAAGTAAAAGAGCTTACAGGCACCTTTCAATGTCGCGATGACAACTCTGGTGCAATTGTCTGGATGGTGGAGATCGACGCACGGCCACATGTTGGAGGGCTTCAGGTTAGCGGAGGCTATTTATTTCGTGTCAAAGATCTCGACGTAGCTTCATATAATCGTGAGGTAGTTAAACAGAAAATGGCCAATTCTCAAGCTGAACTCGCGACGATGTTAAAGCGCGAAAGATTTCTAAGTAAGGCATCTGCACCTAAGTCTAAGGGAGAGAGAGTTTGTACATGGCGAAACGTTTATGGGTACGTAGAAGATGTTGCTAATGACAAGTTGAAAGTTCTGATTAAGGGAGCCGTTCGCACGAGTATTCCTGGCTTTTTCTTTACTGAAAGAGCCGCGAAATTTTATGCAGAAGCAAAAAATGAGTACCTCTGGGATGATTCTAAAAATTGGGCCGTTTGCGATTTTTCAAGCTAGCTTAGAGAGTTCAAGTGGTGATTCGATTAATTTAAATTATTAAGAGGGTTAATTCTATAATTGGGTGAAGGGTAGCTTCCTTTGTTCCCTTCACCTAAAAACCGTCAGATAGCCTTCAAGCTCCAAAGTCTTTGGCATGAAATCCGCTGCTTTCAGCAAACTAACACGGTTTGTGATAGGGGGAAGTGACTAGAGAATCAGTGGCGATTCAAGTAATTGAGCTCATGTGATTCATATTTAGACTAACTTGTCATCGTAGGTGACTGATAGGCGCTATGAGCACAGGTATTTAGTTGGAGTTCTCGATACAGCATTTTCGCAGTAAACTCATTGATAGCACCATCCGTTAGGTTTCTGATGGAATGATTTTCTAGCAAGAATTTATTCTGGTCGATGTCATAGACTTCGAGTATTACTTTTACTGGTAGCGACTTAAGTCTGCACATCCCACCTCTTACAGCATGCGGGATTTCAACCCTAACGACACGAGGTTCGTGTTTTATTTTTTTGTTTTTCTCAAGAGGCAGAATATTGGCAAATGACCGGTTTTCAATTTGCCTAGTTAGTATTTCCGCCAGCGCCAATTCAAACACTGTTCTATCAATGCTGCGTAATGGAAACACACCAGAGCAGTGCAACAAGCACTTCACATCTGCAGACGTTACTTGGAAAAAAGCGAGACGTTCGACAATACGAATCATTTCTCTGTGCACATGGCGTATGGCGGTCGCCATACATTCTTTCTGTGTCGGATAGGCTTGGGTGTCGATATGCCACACCTCTTTACGTGAGCACCAGATGTGAATGAGCTGGTCACCGATATCTGAGTGCAGGGCTAAACCGTTGCGGCCTGCGCTATCAATAGATGTTCGCCAGTGGCTGCCCAGCTGCATAATAGATATAGATGGAATCGTATTTTTTAATTGGGTAGTCGTGTTGGTGTTCATAAAAATCTCCGGTGTGTCGATGTCGTTGATGACACCTCTACAGTACCGGACAAAAAAATAACGCAAGCACAGGTATGAAATTTATATAGAGGGGGAAACGGGGTATAGGGTAGGGCGAATCATCAGGCCTACCATGAGATAGAATTGAAGCACGCTAAGGTGTGCTTCAATGTGAACCGGATACTCTAAGGCTCTTTTCTAACGGTTTCTTCGATTAAACAGGTCGCTTTGGTTCGTATAAGGTTTCCGGACTCTCTATCGGTAAATACGTGAATATTCCCAAACAGATGCCGAACCCTGCCTTCGAGTGCATGTCCCTCGTAGATTAATGATGAACCGCTGTAGCAGCGGACCTGAATCACAGGGGGCTCACCTATTAGTGAGCTTGCAATGCTCAGTACTATCAGAGCAATAGTTATTGTGACTAGGGTTTTTCGAATTATTTTTTGTGTGCTAACTCGCATATCTGCTCTCCGTTAAATTGGCTGAACTGCCATATCGAGCATACGGGCGATTCTGTTGATGCAAGCTGATTGAGGCTTTGAGAGCAAAGTGCTCAAAAGCATAGGTTGAATAATTTGATGAGAAAAAAACAGCACGGTGTCGCGTTAAGTGGTTTTTTTAGGCGCATTCCTCGGCAATCGTCATGTGATTTTCAGGGTAAATTTGTCATTCGTTAATTGCACTTATCAAGAGAGAATACGATGATTTTTAGAACCAAAAATGAGGTTAATACTATTGTCCGTGCGCTGAGAAAAGAGCTAGTTCAGCTAGAGGTCGACCCGCCTAAAAGGGTCTTGGAAAATTCATTTGCATCTGCGTTGATTGGTGTTAATTCATATGCAGCATTGATTAAACAGCTTCCCATCGTTCCTGATATTCATGGGGCAATGGGGCGGCTGATGGACATATTAGTCGGTCTGGGTTACGAACGAGCCAGTGCAGTGTCAGTTAGTTATTTGACTGCAATGCTCCTGCGTTGTGAGGGCTTTCCGAAAATTGCAGGCGTGAATGCAGGGCAGTACCTTCATATCCGTTTTTTCTCGAAAAAGCCTCCAATACCAGAAATTGTTGCGGTGCCTGCAGAGCAATGGGGTTCTAAAGCGAAGTTGCCACATGGAGTATGGAAAATTAAGCCTGTAGTGAATGAATGGGAGTTCGGCCGATTAATGGATGAACTGATGCCCAGGATTGAAGAGATAAGTTTGAGCTATAAGTGGATTGATAAGGTTAATAGTTTTGATTATTCACTTTTCATTGATCGCCAGTTTTTATTCGTCGATAGGTTGATTGAAGATTTTAATGCCAGTGGAAATTTAATAAAGGTGGATTGCATTAAATCGGTAGTAGGAAAGTGCGACGTGTGGCCGGATGAGCACAGTCATATTACGAAATTCCGAGTTACTAAGAACCGCTACTTTGACCACCAAACAAGCGTTCTGGAGCTTTCTAAGTTTGTATACGAATTATCGACCAAATCAGGTGTGCTGTTTAATCATCAGTGCGCCATTAGCTATCTGATTCGACTTTGCGGTATTTGCCGTAAAAACTATGAATGGATATATGAGGTGTAGAGTGTTTCTATAATTGGGCTGATTGGTTCCTCGGTAGTACGCTGGTAGCTGTCTTAAGATAGCTTTCAATGAGTCAATGATATAGTTTGCCGAGCGCATATTTGGTATAAACCTAGAATAGCTTTTTTGTCGGTTAGCTTGGATTGACGCAAAACATTTGATTGTCCCCTAACTGTCTCTTGGGTCTCACACCAAAAAAATGGACTATAGCACGGACGGTTTCAAGGACGAGACCTCCATCCAGAACTTGTTTGCTTAGGAAGAGCGAATGTGTTTTGAGAAAAAGAAGAATATGCCTGATGAAAGATGTAGGGGTAAATAGCACCCTTGAACAGATTTACCTGAATCTACCGTTAATCGCTGAAGAAGGCGGTGAGGCAGAATCTGTTGATATTCGAAAAAAACTGTTCGACGACAATGATGACAACGCCCAACTGGCAATCAGCATTCAGTTAATCGAACGTCTTTTTGTCGCCGCTGGCCTCCTAGATACTCGTCAATTGGCGGATCATGGTTTATGGCGTTTTCCGTCTTTTCCTGCCTCGTTAATGGCGCGATCGCTACTGTCTACCCTAGTGGATTCTGAGCAAACGATATTTCCCCGTGGCTTTTGGGATGCGCACAACGCGTATTCAGACGCGAGCGAAGCGCAGCGTAAGGTTTTAAAGGCGGTCGAGAATCAGCGCAGTAAATGTCACCCCGATCAAGCCAAACCCATTCGTTACATTCATGTTGCCTGGGGGCTCATCATTGTCGATGGCAAGGTGCTATTGCGCCACCGTGAGGACGCTTCGCGGGAAAACATCGGGAATTATGTATTGGTCGGTGGGCGACTATCGCAGCAAGATTTGAACGAAGCAGGTGAGCCGAATGCTCTAAACGTCCTTCAATCGCCAGCGGCATCAGACAACATGCCCGCGTTAGAGACGGCTTTGACGCGAGAGATCCAGGAAGAAACCGGTCTTGATTCATCTGAAGAAGGCAACGGTTACACCTACTCTCATTGGCTGTCCGCGAATACATTCACCAAAGTAGAGGGCAGTGGCGCAAACCATGCGCTAACGGAATATCGTATTCATTTGTTTACGATCACGCTTTCGCAACATGCTCTATTCAAGCTCTATGAAAATATCAATGATGAACGAAGACAGCTTTGCTGGGTAAGTTTGGACGAGCTGGGAGCGGGTAAAAGCCATGACGGTAAAGAGATTTTTCTGGAAGCGTTATTCGCGCATTTTGGAGGAAAAGAAGCGTGGTCAACGGCCATTAAACACGCGCCGACTAGCTACGATTTTCAGTATCGATTCAAGGACAAGAGCCAGTCAGTGAGTGTGCCCTTTGAGACAAGCTTATTTGAGGTGGGCGCAACGGGCCGTGAAAAGCTTGTCGATCTGCCCGTTAGTGATGAAGACGTCTCCATGCTCGCCGCGTTAAAACTGATTGCAGATGCAAAGGTGCCGACTGAATTGCCCGATGGCGTCCAAATTCTTGGTGCCGGCTGGATTCGCGTGACAGATGAAATACTCAAAAACAAACTGAGTGCCTTGGCGGCATCGTTGGCCGCGAACGACCTTCCGCTTTTAGAAACGCGTTACGAGCAGTATTTTCGTTTAGATATATTGCCAAAGTATTGTTTTTTGAGTGATGGCTATGCCAATTGGTCTTTGAATGGCCGCACTTATACATTAGAGCAACCGGCGTTGCCTGCGCCGTTTGGTGTCTTTGAACGCGAGACCCATACGGTAGGTTTGTCCGTAAAGCTTGCTGCTGAATTGAGTGAGTTTGCGTTGGGCAATGCAAAACGAACCTACGAATGTAAAGAGTTTTTGAAGGTCATGCGCCGAGATGTTCGAGATCGGATAGGGCGATGCAATGTGCGAGTGCTGGCGAGAGATGTTGCCGGTAACGCCGTGATTAAAATTCCATATAAAGGATAGGGAAATGGATAGCACGCCAAGTAACTTCGAATTTTTGAAAGAACACGACCCCTTGTTCTTTCAGCTAGCAAGTAGGGCCGAAGTGTATTTTTCACAAGACCCTAATGCGAGTTTATTGAAGTTGCGTCAACTGGGTGAAGCGATGACGCGAAGCCTAGCAAGCCGTATTGGTGTGAGTCGACATGACAGAGAAGAGCAGTATTCGTTTTTCAACCGAGTTGCGAATCGGCTCGATCTCGACCGAACCATTTCTGATATGTTTCATGCTATTCGTAAAGAAGGCAATGACGCCAATCATGAATTTACCACTAACCACAAACAAGCGATGGAGGCCTTGCGAAATGCTCGCCATATCGCCATCTGGTATCACCGGTCGTTCGGCAAACAAGGTGAAAGTTTTAAGCCTGGCCCTTTTATATTACCCAGCGATCCGAGTGAAGGACTCAATAAGCTTAAACTGGAGATAGAGCATCTCAAAGGGATATTGATCGATACCAATGTGTCGCTCGAACAAAGTACCGAGCTCGCAGCACTCAAGAAACGCGAAGCGGAAGAGTTCGCCGTGCTTGCTCAGCAAATGGATGCGGAGCGCAAAGACTACGAACAACTTTACTACGCTCAGGAACAAGAGCTAGAACAAAGTAAGCAGGCATTCGATGAGAAAAATGCGGATTTGGTAAAGGCGCATGAAGAACTCAAAAAAGAGAACGAAGCGCTCAAACAGATCAAGAAAACAACGCGTAAAGCCGCAAGTAAACTGCATTTAAGCGAAGCAGAAACGCGCGTACAAATTGACCGCCAGTTACGTCAGTACGGCTGGGAAGCCGATACTGTCAACCTAAGTCATAAAAATGGTGCGCGCCCGGAGAAGGGAAAAAACAAAGCCATTGCCGAATGGCCAACAGTAGGGCGTCAATCAGCAGATTATGTTTTGTTTATGGGCCTAACACCGCTTGCCGTGGTTGAAGCAAAAAAAGAAAACACCGATGTCGCCGCGAAGTTGCCACAGGCTGAACGCTATGCCAGTAATTTCAAAATGCAAGAAACCATGTGTCCAGCATGGGAAATTGAGGGGCGCACCATCGCGTGGCCAAAAGGCGAGCAAGAACATTACGTGATCCCCTTTGTATACTCCTGCAATGGCCGCCCTTACGTAAAACAGTACCAAGAAAAGTCCGGTATTTGGTACAGAGATATAAGAAGCGATGCTAATTTGGGCAAAGCCTTAGAGCAGTTCCATACGCCCATCGGTTTAAAAGATCGCCTAATGCGCAGCAAAACAGAAGCTGAAGCAAAATTGCATGCTGAAGGCTTCAGCTACTTAGGCGTTCGTGATTATCAGAAAAAAGCCATTCAAGCGGTTGAAAAAGCCCTAGAAGAAACTAAGCCGCAAGCACTGTTAGCGATGGCAACGGGAACCGGGAAGACAAGAACTATTAT
>Ga0209184_1000598_pt1 | contig 34776 bp, 31 predicted proteins | sample EN8Hudsemesocosm_2_FD_184627 | JGI IMG/M metagenome (GOLD analysis project Ga0209184, IMG submission 184627) | Methane-oxidizing microbial communities from mesocosms in the Hudson Canyon - EN8C Hudson Canyon (SPAdes) (version 2) | ecosystem: Environmental > Aquatic > Marine > Cold seeps | place... | reverse complement strand
AAGAAAATAAGTAATAACTGATGTTTTTAGAATAAACAGGGTCGTGTAATTCGGATTGTGCGCTAAAGAAATACAGTAAAAAATCTTCCCAATGATCATATACCGGCGCGAGAACAGCTGCTGCAATCGCAAGTGATAACAGTAAGAGTGTTTTTTTTCGCTGTTGCAAAAAGGCCAAAATACCTTTGCTCTCCGCGTTTAAACCGAGTGTGCGTGGAATGACGCTGAAATTATAATAAATCAGCAGGGTGAATGCGCTGGTCGTCGTGATGATAACAATCGCGGCATAGCTTTCACGTAATAGATAGAAAGAAGCTAAATCTAAGCTGCTAAACCACCAGAAATTTAACAGAAAATCGCTTGAATAGTAAATACCGATAAACAGGGCTATGAGTATAAGTGTGATTTTTAGCAATAATTTCATGGTGAGCCTGTTGTCTGAGGTGATATTTTTTATGTCGGCGCTAGAGCGATATGTCAGTGTTAATTATAGAGGATGAAATGCGCAGGGTGTTTAAAATCTGAGTTAATGTTAAAAAAATGGCTCAAGTAGTTAATTCTGTTGGGCCATTGTTGATTTTAGAGTGAGTTGAAAATAGCGCTAATCAACAATCTCCTTAACTGCTGGTGCTTTCTGCTCAAACGCATTGCGCTTAAAGCCTTCTCCAGAGGGAGAAGGTTGGATGAGGGGAAATAGATAAATCCTTGATTTTATTCTCCTCACCCCCCGCCCAATCATGTTGAGCTATCCCTGCTCAACACCCTGCGGGTAAATGCAAATCCTCTCCTGTCGGATTTGTCCAGCAGAAGAGGGGGTAATACCAATTCCAATAAATTCGCTTGTTATTCCTTCTCCTGCTGGAGAAGGCTAGGATGAGGAGATTAAAATAAAAACTTATTGGGAGTGGTATAACTGCACGCTATAACTCATTGTATTTTAGTTGTAAAAAGGTTGTGCAGATACCTGAACCTTAGGATAGGGATTTTAAGAACAAAAGTAATTTAAAAATGGCAGTTACACAGAATTATTTACAGTCTCCAATTAGATACGACAATATTACAAAAAACTGCCTTTAAATCTCTGTGGGCTTAATACCCCGCCCGCTTGCGGCGGGGTAATTTATTTAAACCATATAGCTCAATAAACCTATGCGACTAAAGTCACGAGTCCATTAAAAAACCCAACGGACTCACGGCTTCAGCCGTGCCTTAGCAAAAATGGAAATCCGCTTATTTTCATGAACTTTAAATTTCATAATTTACTGATGTATAAATAAAAGTAATTTTCAAAGATGTTTCTCACCACGCGACTAAAGTCACGATTCCATTAAAGGTATCGGACTCACGACTTTAGTCGTGCTTTACTCATACACCCCATAAAACCTAAGGCCTAAATCACTTTTATCCCTCAACTTTACCGGGTTATTTTTAATATATTGATACACCACAGAAAAATGCCGCTCATCCCTAATCGCCTTATCATAATAATCTTTAGCCCAAAATACGCCCGTACTACCTAATATCTCATTAATCATCTTCGCACTACCGCCTTTAGTTTTCTGCATAAGTATCGGCAAAGAATCATAAGGTTTCAGCAATAAATGCACGTGATTCGGCATAATACAAAAAGCAACGAGATCATACAACAAAGTATCCTTAGTTCGGAAAAATGCATTTAAAGATGATAAAACTTCGCCCTGCAAATCGGTTCCCAGCAAAGACGTATCCAAATAGGCATCCATAGCCAATTGCTTTTTATCGTTAGAAATAGACTGCGCAGCCAACTTGCGTAAAAAACCATCCATACTAGCAAAAGTCCGAAACGTAATAAATTGATAATGATTAGGTAAATCAAGATGAGGTAAATGTTTAATACTCATAATTCAGAACTCGCATGTCACCTTATTTAATTAAATCATATAGCTTAATAAGCCTACGCGACTAAAGTCGCGAGTCCATTAACAAGCCCACCGGACTCAAGGCTTCAGCCGTGCTTTAACCTATTATTACATCCAGAGTTAACTTTGTTTCCAATAAAATAAAATTGGCTGCCCTTAGAAAATAAGTAAATCAAGGTGAGGTAAATGCTTAATACTCATAATCCAGAACTCGCATGTCACCTTATTGAATTAAATCATATAGCTCAATAAACCTACGCGACTAAAGTCACGAGTCCATTAAAAAACTCACCGGACTCAAGGCTTCAGCCGTGCTTTAACCTATTATTACATCCAGAGTTAACTTTGTTTCCAATAAAATAAAATTGGCTGCCCTTAGAAAATAAGTAAATCAAGGTGAGGTAAATGCTTAATACTCATAATCCAGAACTCGCATGTCACCTTATTGAATTAAATCATATAGCTCAATAAACCTACGCGACTAAAGTCACGAGTCCATTAAAAAACTCACCGGACTCAAGGCTTCAGCCGTGCTTTAACCTATTATTACATCCAGAGTTAACTTTGTTTCCAATAAAATAAAATTGGCTGCCCTTAGAAAATAAGTAAATCAAGGTGAGGTAAATGCTTAATACTCATAATCCAGAACTCGCATGTCACCTTATTGAATTAAATCATATAGCTCAATAAACCTACGCGACTAAAGTCACGAGTCCATTAAAAAACTCACCGGACTCAAGGCTTCAGCCGTGCTTTAACCTATTATTACATCCAGAGTTAACTTTGTTTCCAATAAAATAAAATTGGCTGCCCTTAGAAAATAAGTAAATCAAGGTGAGGTAAATGCTTAATACTCATAATCCAGAACTCGCATGTCACCTTATTTAATTAAATCATATAGCTCAATAAACCTACGCGACTAAAGTCGCGAGTCCATTAAAAAACTCACCGGACTCACGGCTTCAGCCGTGCTTTAACCTATTATTACATCCAGAGTTAACTTTGTTTCCAATAAAATAAAATTGGCTGCCCTTAGAAAATAAGTAAATCAAGGTGAGGTAAATGCTTAATACTCATAATCCAGAACTCGCATGTCACCTTATTTAATTAAATCATATAGCTCAATAAACCTACGCGACTAAAGTCACGAGTCCATTAACAAACATACCGGACTCACGGCTTCAGCCGTGCTTTTTCACCCTAACCATTCCAATTCCTTAGTATTGATTTTGTAAATTAGAATTCACATTAATTAAACGGTATGGCTCGATAAACTGCTCAATAATCACCAAACTATCGAGTAAATCCTTTCCAATACAGCAAGTTCAGTGCCATTAAAACCATCAAGCGAATCAGCCGAAAGTGGAAAATGCACGGATAAATAATCCATAGACCAGCTTAACCTTTCCGCGTGGCGCTGGCATATTTTTAATATCTCATCAATAGACTGATTCACCGTAAACGTACCCCCGTTTCTTTGGCGATTTGAAAAATAGGCAATGTTTTCTTTGAGTGTAACCGGTTTAAAACAACATCAATCTTTTGTTCACCTAATAGCCGATGTAAGGCTCGTAAAAAATCCAGCTTAGCATCGACTAACAAGGCAACATCTTGAATCGTTGATTCTATATAAAGATCAATATCCCCGCCTTTTTTTGGTCATCAACGCGCGAACCAAATAATCAGAGATACACTTGAGAGCCAAAATATTTTTCTGCATTATCGCAAATTGTTTTTAATTGAAATGGGTTAAGTCGCATGGTTTTAATAACTCTCTTTCTGTTTAGCTCTTTAATGGCATGTTTACGAAGATCAATTTTTTTCAAATAATCACCCCCGCGACTAAAGTCACGAGTCCAATAACAAATACACAAACCCTACCGGACTCACGGCTTCAGCCGTGCCTTACCCATCACACCAACCATAAAATGAACTCATATTGACAGTCTAAAAAAACCATTATCGAGTATTAAACTGACTTTCTATGCAAGTTTAGGTTATTTCACCGTTATTGGTTATTTAATATTGCATTGTTTATTTTTTTATCTATAATCACTCTTATTGGTGAATAATGTAGAGAAGGCATATGGCAAATAAAGTTACCCCAACGGAAATTCCGAGAGAGCCATTGATAACAGACCCTGTTCTTTTAGGGGCTTTGATTAAGTCCAAAAGAACGGGTATTAGAATGAAATTAAGTGATTGTGCTGCGTTTTGCGGTATTGGCATTAATACGCTTTCACGTATCGAAAATGGTAACCCTAATAGTACACTTGGCGCAGTGTTTTCTGTTTTAAATGGATTAGGGATAAAGCTCTCTACTTTAGAACAAATAGATAAATCTGCTATTAAAAATGATTGGATATAAAAATGGCTTATTCTTTAGATGTCGTTTATAACCGGCAAGTCATCGGTAAATTAACCCAACACATAGATACAGGTTTACTCGGGTTATCATATAGTCAACGGTGGCAAGAAATAGGCTTTGCAATTTCACCTGCTTTAACGTTTGAAAATCATGATAAAGCAGCAGCTTATAACTTCTTGGATAATCTCCTACCTGAAGGTGAAGCGCGAAAATTGCTTGCACAAGATATTGGTGTAAATGAAAATCAGATCTTTCCTCAAGTAAGAGAGATTGGTAGCGATCTTTGTGGTGCCTTCTCTTTTTTAACAGAACAAGTCTCGTCAGTAGATAAGGCTATTTTCAGGGTAATCGAAGAAAAAGAGCTTATTCATCGTCTTGATCATAAAGAAGATATTGGTCTCTTACAGTGGGATGAAAAGCCAAGGTTAAGTGTTGCAGGTGTCCAAGATAAATTAAATGTTTTTGTGAATGAATATGACAAAATTGGTCTAGCAGATGGCACACTAAGCTCTACTTATATTCTTAAATTTGAGCGTGAAAACTGCACTAATTTAGTTATTAATGAATATTTTTGCATGAAGTTATCACAACTTGTTGGCTTGCCCACATCAGAAGTTACATTAAAACGATTCGGTAAACATCCCGCACTTTCAGTAAAACGTTTTGACAGGAAATATGATGTCACCAGCAACAAAGTATTAAGAAAGCATGTGATTGATGGTTGCCAAGCATTAAACTTACCAAGAGATTATAAGTATGAGCGTAACCTTGGAGATGGTAGAGATGTAAAACATATTCGAGAGGGGGCTAGTCTTGAAAAGTTATTTAATTTCTGTCGTCAGTCATCTGAGCCAATTGCAAATATGCAGTGGTTAATTAATTGGCAACTATTTAATTTGTTGATCAGTAATTATGACAGTCACGGTAAAAATGTTTCTTTCTTTTATGGTGCAAACGAAAGTGTTTTTACACCCGCTTATGATTTAGTCAATGTCGCTATGTTTAATCAGTTTAAGCACACCTTAGCAATGGCCATGGGAGATGAGTTTGATCCGGACACCATAAATGCATATCAACTGGTAGATTTTGCTAATAGTTGTCAGCTTGATAGAAAGTTAGTTAGTCGAATGCTAATAAAACTAGCGACAAAGGTATTAAAAGTAATCGCTGAAAATAACATAGTATCCGAGTTGGAAATAGAAGGTGTGATATCACAAAAAGAAACTGATTATCTTAATCAAGTAAGTGGTCATATAAAAAACAGAGCAACCCACTTATTAGGGGAAACGGACGAAATAGCTTTGATTGAACTATAAATATATGTGGGTCAATTCGTTAAATTTGTGCAATTGGCTGTTTACAAATATGAAATAGCCTAAATTAAAACAAGTTACTCCATATCTAACAGCTTTATTGATTCTTATTGTAGATAAAGGTAAGCTACCAATAAATATTAAGCCATTTCTTCAAAATTTAACCTACGCGACCAAAGCCACAAGTCCACTCACAAACCACAAACCACAAACCACACACCGGACTCACGGCTTCAGCCGTGCCTTACCCCCAATACTGTTGACTTAAGAATAAGCTCCTTCTCCAAAGGGAGAAGGTTGGGATGAGGGGAGTTATAAAGGCATGATTTTATTCTCCTCACCCAACCCTCTCCAACAAGAGAGGGCTTAAGTCAACAGCATTGTGCCTTACCCCCCCCCCCTTACACCCATCATAAAAATAGGCTTATCTACACGATATATGAAGGAAGGAAAGAGATTGATATATCATCATATAGAAGGCATTATGAACAAAGAAACTTTAAATCTTCAATCGAGTCTGACCCCAATACCGCTCCATGGCATGTTTACGAAGATTAATTTTTTTCAAATCATCACCCCCGCGACTAAAGTCACGAGTCCAATAACAAATACACAAACCCTACCGGACTCACGGCTTCAGCCGTGCTCACCCCAACCTAGCCAACTTTTTTTTCAATAACTGTAAAAAATCAAGTTGGCTTGTATCTTAAGTCCAGTGTCAATTTAAGTAAATAAAAGGCACTATCCAATGACGGTTGGATGAGGTGATATTTTTTATGTCGGCGCTAGAGCGATATGTCAGTGTTAATTATAGAGGATGAAATGCGCAGGGTGTTTAAAATCTGAGTTAATGTTAAAAAAATGGCTCAAGCAATTAATTCTGTTGAGCCATTGTTGATTTTAACGCGAGTTGAAAATAGCGCTAATCAACAATCGCCTTAACGGCTGGTGCTTTCTGCTCAAACGCATTGCGCGTAGCTTGAGTAGAACTTGCCACTTTCGTACCTGGTAAAATCACAAAGGCGATAGTAAAGGGACATTACCTATGGCTATGTCAGCGTTAAGTGTGGAAAAAAACATCTATTAAAGCCCTCCCTTGCAGGGGAGGGTTGGGTGGGGAGAAGTTAAAATAAGTTAATGAGTGATTAAACCCATCACTAATAACTTTGGCGGGATATTACAATGTCGAATTAATTAGATACGACAATATTACAAAAAACTGTCTTTAAACCAGCCCCAAATTCCAAAGGAAAAGTTAGGCAGTATATCAATGCCTAATGCAGACTTTAATAAATACGCAAGCAACATCCCAAATAGCATCATAAAAATAACTAAAAAAGTCAAAAATAAAACTTCAGCACCTTTAATTAACGGCCTATCTTGTAACCGAGAGCCCCGTAAATCTCGTCCGGCAATAAAAACAAAATAATAACGCCACTTTAACAAGCCGATACTATGTCGAAAGTCGATAGGGTGGTCACGCCAAGATCGCTTTCCCAAAGCAATATTTAACCCCATTAATTGCTCATCAGTAAAATCCTTATCAAACCCTTCAGGGATTCTATCCAATAGGCCTTTAACCTTAGGGTCTAAACGAATTGATGTGTTTTTAGTAGACATTACAAATAGCCTAAAAAGTAACCAAGATTGATGCTTGGAAATTGAATAATAACAAAGTAGTATTATTGCATGCGATTACGAAACAATATAATATTTTAGGGAGGAAGTACGGGGTAAACAGTGTATCGAATGGCCCGTATTGCGCAAGCTTCATGCGGACTACTTGAAATTCTAAGTTAATTTCTGAGTCACTAACTTACAATAACTGGTGTTACGAAAAATAGCTACGCAATAGAGAGGCTCTTATCTGAAAATGCAGAGCTTTAGTCTATTTTTGAAAAGACGGACTAAGGTCAGCGCTCCAATATTTGGGGCGAAGGCTTTAGCCTTCACGTAAAGACTAAAGAGGCTGTGAAAGTATTCAATAATAACCCTAAAAACAAATTTCGTAGGTTGTGGCTGAGCTTGCGAAGCCCAACAATCAATGGCTTATCTAGCATCAGATGTTGGGCTTCATGCTTCAGCCCAACCTACGGGCTGCAAATTCTCATTTGCCGACAATTCACGAAAAGGAGAGGGTAATAAACGAATTTAAAAATCTACGCCTTAAACCGCCTTTTAAGCAATTGACATGTAAAAAACAAAATAAACCGTGGGTTATGTTTAAAATACCGTTTCCACAAACGTCTTGGCTCGGAACACAACCTAAAAAACCATTCCATCCCTATTACCTGAACCCAGCGAGGCGCTTCTTTTTTATGACCACTTAAAAAATCAAATACCGCGCCCACACCCAACATCACCGAATTGACTTTATCCTTATGCGCTGCCATCCAATATTCCTGTTTAGGACAGCCCAAACCCACAAATAAAATCTGAGCACCAGATGTATTAATTTGCTCAATCATTTGTAAATCTTCACTAGCAGACAGCTCACGAAAAGGGGGGGAAATAGCACAGGCAATTTCAAGATTAGGGTATTCACTCAAAAGAAAATCTTTAAATCCAGCTAACACCTCTTCAGAGCCACCATACAAACCAATTTTCCAACCCAATTGTTCCGCGCTATCACATAAACTTAAAGTAATATCCGCGCCTCGTACTTGCTCTGCCAACTCGTGGCCCAAAAGCCTTAATCCCAAAGCAATAGGCTTCCCATCAGGAATAATCTTATCCGCACTATTAACAATTTCAGCAAACTCAGGGTCATCATAAGCTTCCATACACATATGTACATTAGAAACACAGACAACATGACTTTGCTTATTCTGAATCCAACCATCAATACGCGCAACAGTCTGCGCCATAGACGTTACATTCACATCCATATTTAAAATCGCATCACGTTTCATTTTAAAGCCTCTTCATTTTTAAACACGCTTGAACCCCTTCAGAAAAATTGTTCACCATATTATTTAAAGTATATTCACCTGCATCTTTCAATGCGCCTTGTTTAAGTTTATTTAATAAAGAATCATCCTTAAATAAAGCAATAATTTCTGCTGCATATTTCTGCTCATCACCCTCAACCACTACGCCATTTTGTTGATGCTTTAAATAAGCGATTTCAGGACTGTGCATTGCATCACTAGTAGTAATCATCGGAGATCCCGCACAAAATGAATCCAAAACATGTAAACCGACCAAACCTGGATTTAAAACAACATCCGATATTTTATACCAGCCTGCTTTATCTCTACCTTTCTGCACACCTTGCCAAGACATCCATGGCCTTGATTCTGTTGCTAATACAATTTCATCACGGCTAGGTCCATCACCAATAAACACTAACTTAAATTCAGGGATAGCTTTATAAATAATATCCGCTGCTTTAATAAGATACGTTAAGCGTTTTTCAGGATAAAGTGAGCCACAAAATAAAGCAATCTTGCTATGGCTATCTGCATTTATTTGTTGGCGTAACGCCTGCTCTTGACTGCTGGTAATAGAATCTAAATCTTGTTCAAAGCCAATATTATCAATCGCATTATTTAGCACGGTCACTCTATTATCAGGATATTGAGATTCCTTTAGAATATCACGCGTTAATTCTGTATAAGCAAACCACCAATCAACTTTATTAATTAATAACTGTTTCCAGATTTCCCTTAATCCAGTTTTCTGCCGACTTTGGAAATTTTTACCATGCCCCCAGTAGCCAATTTTAGGCTTATTCTTGCCGCGAAAAAATAACCAAGGATAATTTGAAAGCAGCCGATTTTCCTGCATCATAATCACAAGGTCGATATTTTCAAGGTGCTTAGGGTAGGGCTGCCAAAGAATATCTCGACCACTGATTGAGATGTATTTATTTTTGACGACATCAGCCCATTGAATATTGCCTGTATCTTTTTTAGCTAATTCGTTTTTAGTCGGTTGTCCATGCACTAAATGTAATTCAATATTATTCTTTTTAAGTTCAGCATGAAGCTTTTCAAAAAGCTCAACTCTGTAATGTAAAAGTCTATGCTGTAAAATACAAACGTGTTTAATTTTCATTATAAAACTCACCTTCTCCTGGCTTAACAACCCAATGTTTAGCCCCTTTTTCAGAAAAAACAAAGGTGCCATTTTTAATCATTCGTTCATGCTTAATAATGGTTTCATCATCAAAACGTTTATCAATTACTTTGGCAGGAATACCTGCGGCAATTGAATAGGCTGGTATATCTTTAGTGACAACCGAACCAGCAGCAATAATTGAACCTCTTCCAATACGAACACCTGTTAAAACAATGGAGCCATAACCCAGCCACACATCATCTTCAATAATAACTTTATCAGTTTGATTGCTTTCTCCAATCCAAGGAGAAAACCTAACGGGCGTACCGACGACTCTAAAATCATGATCAAGGCGACCTAGTAAAGCAACTCTATTTGCAATAAGCACATAAGAGCCGATATCTGCATTGCATTCAATCGTAACGTCTTTTCCAATATAAACATTATCAGCGATTGTTAGTTTATTAGAAGCCCATAAGCGACTTCCTTTTCCAATATGAAAACCCTTACCAACCGTTAAAAACTTAGCTTTACCTATCGTTTTAAGTTTGGTTTGTGTACGGCGAGCAATCGCTAAAAGTGTTGATTTTAAAATATAAAACAGGTTCATGATCTTCAATGGTTGTTATTGTTAGTAAAGAGAGCAGGTGATTTATATATTCTGAATTCAGTTATTACCAATAACACCCACCTTCAACTTTTTTAGATCCTGCTGGTATATCTTCTGGTGCAGGTCTTACCCAATGTTCATTATATAAGTGAGAAATGATAGGATGGTTATCCCAGCGTAGCCCTTTGATACCAAATAGAATTTGAGTTGCCCCACCCATGTGTATCGCTTTTTTACCCATTCGCTTCACATGAGCCGCCAAAGGAAAACCATAAGCGCCACAGCCAATAATAGCTACGTCATAATCTTTAGCATCAATAGCGGCTTTCATAGAATCTAACGCATCAAACCAAGTATCAAATTCGGATTTATTACCTGCAATAGTTTGTACCGCTTTTATTGTTTCTAAGCTCTTAAATTGCGGAAGAATGCGCTTATCTTCAAAAAGTAATGCTCTTTTATCATGATACTGCCGTTCAATGGTTATGTTAAACGGATGCACAACCAATACTTTAAGTCCTTTTAAGGCTTCTGACCAAGGGTTTTCAGATAAATAAGGTTCTAATGCTTTCAATTCAATGCGTTGTGCCGAAGAAAAATTTTTAAGCAAAAGTCTTTCTTCAATGCGCCATGAACCAAGAATATCTAAGAGCTTCATATCATCAATCATCAAGGCTGAGAATTTCTCAATCATGCCTTTCGATAAGGGGAAAAAACCAGAAAGATCACGCATCCTAGATGCCACTCTGTTTTTAAAAAAAGGCTGAAAAATTAAAGGTATTTGTGGATATAAAATTGCCTTAATTTCAGTAGACCCAAATCGAGCAATCATTGATGGTTTGTTTGCTAAGATCTCATTGCGAATAAGTTCAGTACATGTATCCCCAGATAAAGGTGGTGGGTACAAATAATTTTTAAGTAAGGTATTTAAGTTCATTAAACTGTGTTCCTTTTATTTTTCATAATGATGTATCAAAAATATCGTTTCAAAATTTGAGAAAAAAATCCGTTGAACGTTTCTTTAAGTCCAACCATTTGTATTGAAAACCATAAAGGGTTATGTTCTTTACCAGAAAGAGATATAAGTTCCTGATGCGATTTTGTTAAAACAGCAGGTAAATTACACTTTAAAAAAGGGACACCGTGATGGCTTGTTTTGAAGCTAATAGTATTTAATTTAATATCAGTGATATGTTCTTTTTGCCTACTATCAATGTCACTTCCCATTGAATAAAAATAGAATATATTTTCAGGCTTTTTAATAAAAGGTTTAACATCAAAGAAATTCAATGATTTTTTATTTTTATTGAATCTAAATAAAATAGGATCAACTGATTCGGTCGATGTTTTTAGCAAAGATTGAATTTCAAATTGCCCGTTAAAACTTAGCATTAACTGAGCTTTTAATAATGATCCGTATAATACGGCTGCAAAACCACCCGCTGAACTACCTAGTGTAATGGTTTGGTAACCTTTTGTTTCAGCTTGTAAAAAAGGAAGTAATTTTTCAGGGCCGTTAATGTTTTCATTAATACCCGTTAAATACCACTGTTTTTGTATGTCTCTTATAAAAATATGCTTATGAGCATATTTCACTCTAGTTCCGTACCATTCATACCTATTTTTATCAAGGATAGATGACTTGAAGCTATTTTCAGTATTAGGGTAATAAATATTATGGCTGCAAAAATAGATAACACAATATTTATTCTCTTGAGATTTATCATACTCAATCAAAAAATTATCATTATCTAGGTAAGCAGCTTTTACAATAGGACTATCCGCTTGAAAAATAAAAGGCTGATTTGTTACTTCCATAATGAGGGAATTAATAATCTTAAATTGATTGCAAATAAGTGTTTTAAAGCAGTTAATAATCCGAAATGCCTTAGTTCATAGCGAAAGAAATAATAAGGATGACAATGTCCTAGTGGTGAATACAAGGACAACAATCTTTCTTTAAAAGGAACTGAAGGAATACACCACTTTGGTAATGTATCGTGTGTTTCGCAATGGGCTAAAAATCCAGGGGCTACAAATGAATCTATTCCTTTTTTAAGAGCCCTTAAAGCATAGTCATTATCGCCAATGGCATGATGAAATAAAGGGTCGATATTCCCCACTTTTTGATATACAAACTTTGGAATCAATACACAGTTACCACTAAAAATAGCGATTTTTATCAATTTATTATCTGGGATTATTAAGTTACCATTTGAGTCATCCCCGCAATAAGTTAATTGACCTGTTGTTGCTGAACAGCTAGCGGCAACAATGATTGCTTTATTTTCTGTCGAATCGGCTGCGGACAGCATAGTTGATAATGTTGTTTGGAAAATATAAGTATCGTCATTAAGCCAGAGGTAATAATCATGATCCATTGATTGTACAGCTGTTTCCCAAGCTAAGTGCATACCTCGACTCCAATAGAGTTCACCACTCCCTAAAACAATCTTTATGCTAGGAAATTTGTCTTTAACTGCTTCTGCTGTGCCGTCAGTACTACCGTCATCTACTAAAAATACATCTAATGAATACCCATCTGGCAAAGTGCTTTGAAAAAGTACTTTAAGGCAAGCTAATGTTTTCTCTTTACGGTTATGACAAGCAATCAGAATTGCAATTTTTTTCTCCTTCATTTTAGTACCTCTAAATATAACTTTCTAATTTGTTCTCTGGAAAATTTAGTATGCATGTGCTTATAGCCAGCGCTTTTAAATTCATCAATTAAAACAGGCGTGTTAAGCAGGTTTAGGAGGCTATCAATACATCCTTGTTGGGTTTCTGATATATAGCCCGACACATTGTTTAAAACGACCTCGTTTGCACCTAAAGCAAATTGGCTAGTTATAACCGCTAAACCAGCAGCGGCCGCTTCTCCTATCACTTGAGGGTAAGCATCTATTCTTGTTGGTAACACAAGAATATCATTTTCTTCGTAAATTTTTTTATGAGCGGCGGTCCCATAACGAATCCCTGACTGAAAATTAATACCATCAATATTTGCCGTCGGATCATTTGTCATCATAGTTAATTTACACTTAGACTTTAGTAATGTGTGGTAATTGTCTAAAAGAATATCTCCTCCCTTTCGCTTTAAATCCCCGCCAACAAAAAGTACTCTAGGCACTTTAGGTGTAGGTCTTGGTGGAATATCAAAGTTTTCAACCAAAAACGGAGCGGGAACTTTATAAAGCTGGGAAGGGTTTACGCCATAGTGTTCTTGCAAGTTGTTCATTATCGAATCAGTCCAGCACAAGATTTTTGGGCAAGCTCGTAATACATGCCGGTGTAGATAAAATACCCAGTCTTTCTTGATTTCAGTACCCAATACTGCGGGATACAAAAGCCTTGTCCAGTCGAATACTATTGCTGTGTTTTCTGATTTCCATGACCCATAAGATAAAAATGCAGGACTTAACCCATTAAAAAGAACCGTTTTATTTGCGTGGACATGAGGGGACAATGCTTTCCGAAGTGAATACATAGAAAGTAATCGATCACGAACACTTCTACCATAATTAATACCTTTATCCAGTTCGTCTGCATGCTGTGCGGCAAAACGAAAAAAATCCATATCATCGCTAAAAAGGCTATGTAAATTACTTTCAATGGTACGATTACCAAGGTCAACAGGAAATGTAACGAGTAGTATATTTTTCACTTTAACACCATAAAATTAAATTTTTTAAATAACAAACATGGGAAGGTCATATGTTTTATTTTATTTTTTTATCAAAAATACCTTGTATCCATTGCTCAACATCCGAATTGGTCATCTTCCTAAAAGAAACAGAAAAACATAACCCAATCATGAGCCAGAGCGAAAAATAAAACATATTGAAATTATTAAAATCTTCTACCCAAGCATAAGTCCATCTAAACGCAATAAAAAGACCTAATAATTGAGAGAAAAAATTATTAGATTCATTAATGGCTAAATAAGAGGCTTTATAAAAGATGAAAAAATATAAGATAACACCAATAACACCTGTCCATGTAAATACATTAAGAATAGATACTTCTGAACCTATGCGCTCACTACGCCCGGTCATATCTTCACGCCCAAAAAAATAGCTTTCATAACCTCTTGCAGGGCTTCGACCTAGCAGCCAATAATCATATTTTTCAGCACTGTATAAATTTTCGACATACAGAAGAGTACGTGTATCTGCAATTAGATTTTCTTCTTGATTTGTACCGTCAAAATTAACCCCATCAAAGGTAATTTCGCTATCAATATATTCACCCATGTTAAAAATGTTAAAGGTGTCTGTCACCGCTAATGAAAAAAGTATTAACGGAAGTGCGAGCAAGGTGATACGGAATATATTTAATATCCCCGTATTTAAATAAGATTTTACATAATAAAGAAACCCAAAACAAAGCGGCACCAGAAATTTAATAATATTACTACGCGCCCCAAGGTCCGCTGTTAATACCAAGATAGTTAATCCAAGAATAATTATTTTCCAATTTTTAGGTAATATACTGATAAATAAAAGAAGAAAACTAATAGGTGCTAAATAATAACCATACGCGACGGGATAAACAATTAAAGTCACAACAGCAAAAAAAGGAATGCCATAGTGAACAAAAAATCTTAAAATGGATTGCATCAACGCTTTGTTGGTCGCAGCATAAGCAATGCTTGGTATCATTAAAGACATGGTGTTATTAACCAAGCCTTTCCAGTCCCAATAATTATCCGCAACTAACACACCGTGTACAATGCAAATAAAATTCCAGATTAAATAGCACTGAATAACAAACAGTAATTTAGCTTGTTTCTTATGGCAAAACTTCTTTTTAGCGACTAGAAAACAGCATAAAATAATCGCTTGTATAGACCACCAAAGTGTTGTATTAGCAACAGGAAGACCTGTTTTATACTGCACTGAAGTGGTGATTGAATTGATAACAACGGTAAAGGTTGCAATGGGTATTAAATATTGTTGAACCTGTCTTTTATTCATTTAGTTTTTTAATAAATCGAGCTGGATTTCCTGCCCAGATTTCATTATCGGGAATATTTTTTGTTATTACAGAGCAAGCACCAATTACTGAATTTTCTCCAATAGTCACGCCTTTTAAAATAGTAGAATGTGCGCCAATGAAAACATTATCACCTATATAAACAGGGGATTTTTTTGCATTTTGTTTATCTAAATTTTTATTAGCCCGAATTTGTGGGTCTAGGGAATGAAAATCTGTATCATAAATAACGGTATTACCACCAATAGTGACATTATTTCCAATTGATACTTGGTGATTACAGATAATTGCTGTTGAGCTCATACCTACATTATCACCAATACTTAAAGTACCCTCAACCCAAAAGATACATTTTTGTTGGCGGCCAATTAAGTTGTAATTATCACCGCTATTTAAATGCAAAGCTTTACCAATAGATAAATTCCCACGACGAGTTACCTCCACGTTAAGGAAGCCATTTGCATTCAAACCTTTAGCAATTTTTACTCCATTTAGATAAAGTAATAGTCGTGCTATCGGTGTATAAATGGGGTTAACTAATATGTTTTTTAGCTTTCTCAATGCTTTAAAAGAAATAATAATTATTCTCATTTTATTGCCTATTTATTTATTTAATTCATTTATTTGAGTTTTTATATTATTTAATGGTGATGTCCACCATTGTGATTTTAACAATTTTTCTATTTTCTCAGCTGAAAATCTATAGCGAATAATTTTAGCGGGTACGCCCCCTACTATTGCATAATTAGGAATATCTTTTGTTACCACAGCCCCAGCGGCAACGATTGCACCGTCACCTATTGTCACTCCATCCATTACAATAGCTCTGGCACCTATCCAAACGTCATTGCCAATTTTAATTGGTTGGTATTCATCAAAGGCATAATCAGTATCCACTAACCTTATATTAAAGGTATTGTTTGAATTATAAAAAAGAGGAGATGTTGAAAAAAGTGATGTGGGATGAGTCCCTAACCCGATAAAGACATCATTAGCAATCGAACAGAATGAGCCAATACTCGTATTTTGTATAATTGAATTTTTCCCTACATAACTATAGGAGTTAATTGTGCTATTTAAAATAAGACAATTTTCCAGTATATGACAATTATTTTCAATTTTAGATGCTGGATTGATACAGCATTTTCTATCAATGATCGAGCTTCTAAATTGCACTTTGTTTTGAATGTCTCTTGCTCCTTCAATAGTAAATTCGTAAATTTTAAGCAAGAATCCGAAAGGTAACAGTAATATTCTTATTAATTTATTTATTTGCATAATATAAATAGCACTCTGAAATTAAGGTTAAAAATTTTTACTACCAATAACATCCACCCTCAACCGAAGTTGATTTCTGTGGCGTTTCGTTTTGATTGGGGCGTACCCAGTGTTCATTAAATAAATTTGCATAAGGGTAAACGATGAAATTTTCCCATCTTTTGCCTTTAATGCCAAAAAGTAATTGAGTCGCACCGCCCATGTGAATAGACTGCTTACCCATGTTTTTGACAAATGAGGCTAAGGGAAAGCCATAAGCCCCACAGCCTAAAATACACACATCAAAATCTTTTTTAGCAATTTTCTCTTTCATTGAATCCAAAGCGGCAAACCAATCTTCAAATTCTGTTTTTTGTCCTGCGATACTCTGCACAGCGGGTATGACTTCTAATTCAAATTCAGGCAACAAGCTATTTTCAAAGAGTTTTTCTCTGTTCTGATATTGGTTTTTTATTGTTTCAACAAAAGGATGCACCACTAATACTTTTTTACCTGCGAGAGCTTTTGTCCAAGGATTTGGCGTAAAAAAGGGTTCTAAATCTTCTAGCATGACTTTTTTAGAATGGGCTAATTCTTCTGAAAAAAAGGATTCTTCTTTTAGCCAAGACCCGAGAATATCAACATTTGCTAAATCTTCAATCATCAACTCACAAAATTGTTCGATTTTATCAACACGGGCAGGGAAAAAACCGGACCAATTTTGCATTTGATTAATTATTGATGTATTCCACCACCAAGGAGGGGTTTGATTTGAAATATAGCCTTTAATACTTTTATATTTATCAGGCTGTGTCACGCCTAAATAATTAATCATACACGCTAATTCTGTTGAGCCTAATCGTGCGATCATTGCAGGTTTATTTTCAAGCAACGTTTGAGAAATTAACTCTGAAGCATAGGCTTTAGTCGGAAACATTGTCCAATTACGTCCAAAATGTGAGCTTTCAGGGTTGTTAATGTAATGAAGTCGTTTTAACGATTTCAATGTGTTTATAGATAGTTTATTCATAATTTTAATCTTATGTAATGGTTTAAATTAAACCTAGCTACATCTCCATTATTTTGTTAAATAGAGGGAGTTGTTTTTTTAAATAGATAATAGAGTGCAGTTTTCTTAAAAAATATCGAGAAAATAATAAGCTAATAACAAGACCAACTGCCCCTGCAGCAACATCAATAAATAAACTTAGAATAGGGATATCAGTGAGGGTGAAAAGCCTTGGGATGCCATAGCTAAATAATGCAGTAATCGCAGCGACACTTATAAAAGTTAGTATCATTAGTGTCATTTCTTTAGCTGATATATTGAGTAAATGAAATGCTGCACCGTACATTAAAAACAACCTAATATAAGCAGATATAACGACAACTATGGCTATTTTTTCTATGTCTAAACTAGGAACAACCCAAATTAATGGTAAAACTAACCATAAAAAAACTGCGATTTGAATGCGTAATTTTAGCCTTAATTCTGCCATCGTATCTAACGTCCCCCCCACAGTATGAGCAATATATAAGGGGGCAATTGATAAGGAGAGTATCTTTAGCATTGGTATGGATGCAATCCATTTATTGCCGAGTAATACAATAATAATATTATCGGCTGCATTATATAATCCCATACTAACAGCAAACGCATAACACCCAACCAGTAAACTACTCAACTGTAAGCTAATTAATTGCTTTTCTTTTTGATCGTTCATTTTACTCATGATCGGAAATAATGTTTTTGTCAGTACATTAGCGGGTTGTTGTACGGGTAGATGTGCGATTAAAAAAGCACGGTTATAAAAACCAGCAGGGGCAGCACCGAGCAATTTTCCTATGAGTAGAGGAACAATATTAGCGGTTAGAAACTCAATAAACCCAATAATAGAATAACGTCCACCATAACTTATAAGACTTCTACGTTGCGTTCTAGAATGTTTAAAACGGATAGGGTAACGAATCACGAGATAAGAGAGCAGTGAAGAAAGCAGTGATTGGGTCATAAAGGCAATGACTAAAGCCCATACGCCTGCTCCCATATAAGCGGCAATAAGCCCTGTTGTTCCATACCCTAAGACATAAGAAATAATCTCAATAATGGATAAGGCTTTGAATTTACTTTTTCGACGCAATAAGGCTTGTGAAATAGATGAAAAACCAAAGATAATAAAGTTTAATGCTAAAACCTGCATAACAGGTGCAAGCCCCTTAAGCCCAAAAAAAGTTTCAGTGAGTGGAGCGGCTAAAAAAGCAAGCACGCAAAAAATACTTGAAATACTTAATGATAATGATAATGCGGCATTTATATCGCCGTCTTGTAGTGTTTTCTTTTGTATTAAAGCCGGTGCAATCCCTACTTGAGAAAAATAACTATAAAATCTAAGGCTTACGTTTGCAATCGCTATTAAACCAAAATCGACAGGATCAAGCAGACGTGCCATGACCCCCATAAAGAACAGCTGAAATAGCGTAATTATAATAATAGATAATGACCCCCAGCCAACGCCAGATGCTACTTTTTTTAATACTGACATAGCTTCTATTGTTTCTCTAAGTAGCCATAGGCTTCAAATTTTGTTAAAGGTAATCCTAGCTTTTTTGCTAAGTTTATATTTGATTGCTTAAAGCGTTGTTGAACAAATAACTGTTGATCGGTCGTGATATTATCTATGGAAATAATTTTACGCGTTTTAATACTGGATAGCAATTGAGAAAAACAGCGTTTATAAATCTGTTTTGCCATATTAAACAGGGGTGTAGGTAATATTTTTTTTAATGGGCTTTTAAGGTAAGGCAGTAAAATATCACCTAATCGAGGCGTTTCAGTGATAAGCTTATTGCTGGCAGTATTCGACGTTTTATTTTTAATATTTGTTTCTAGTAATTTAGCTAAGTAGTCTGGCTCTATTTTAAGTATTTTAGAAAATTGATTATAAAATGCTTCTTTGTCGTGCTTTAAATCTTCGTACAATAAAACATCTATATTATTTTCACCAAAAAAATGACAATAAGAGGAGTACATGACATCAAAGTTAAACATTAAATCATCATCAGCTATATTTGATGCTAAATTATTCTCTAGCCAGGCTGATAGTGTTGCTGTTTTTTTATTGAATTTGTCGAAGTGTTTAAAATATTGAGCATAAAAAGATGGGATTAATGTTTTTTGAGCCCGTAAAGTCATTACAATCTTAATTTCATCGAAATATTCTGACAATACGGCATGTATTCTGGAGGCATTAAATGCTGCTGTTGGATTGAAGTTATCCCAAGTAAAATCATCACAGAATATTGAAAGGTTTTCATTTGAAATGATCGAAATTTCTTTTTTTATTGTGGATAAATTTTTAAGTTCTTCTTGGCATTTTTTCAGTTCACCCATTCCAGTCACGTATTTTATGATATTCCCACAATACAACGTGCCTAGATTTTCATCTTTGCGATTTAAGTGATTAAGATATTCAATTTTTCCTTCTCGCATTAATGAAGAAAATACATTTAATTGTAATGAGGTCGTCGCTGTCTTTGGGTATCCGATATGGATGGTTAGTTTTTTCATTGCATTTAAGTTTAATTATTATTTGGAATATTAATGTTGTAGGTCACAAAATATATCCTATTAATCAATAGGGTCAGACTCGATTAAAATCTTAACTTTTCTTGATTCATAATGCCTTCTATATGAGGACATATTAATTAATTTCTTTCCTTCGTATGTAGTGTAGATATACCTATTTTTATGAACAATAAAAATTAATGTCATTATTTAATCTTCACCAAACAAATCCCGCGTATAAACCTTTTTCAGCACATCTTGAATATCATCTGATAAGCGATTTGCCACAATGACATCTGATTGTTGTTTAAAAACGGCTAAATCCTTGATCACTTTAGAATGATAAAACTCACTTTCTGTCATTTCAGGTTCATAAATAATTACTTCAACCCCTTTGGCTTTAATGCGTTTCATAATCCCTTGAATTGAGGAAGCACGAAAATTATCCGAGCCGCTTTTCATAATCAAACGATAAATTCCGACTGTTTTTGGATTTCTTTTAAGTATGGATTCGGCAATAAAGTCTTTGCGTGTGGTGTTGGAGTCAACAATTGCACCAATAATACTGTTGGGTACGTCTTGGTAATTGGCTCTGAGCTGTTTGGTATCTTTGGGTAAACAATAACCGCCGTATCCAAATGAAGGGTTGTTGTAGTGATTGCCTATGCGTGGATCTAGTCCTACACCTTGAATGATTTGTTTGCTATCGAGGCCGTGCGTTTCTGCGTAGCTGTCTAGCTCATTAAAATAGGCGACCCGCATAGCGAGGTAGGTATTTGAGAACAGTTTAACCGCTTCGGCTTCGGTTGATTCTGTGTAGAGTACATCTATATTTTGTTTTATTGCGCCTTGTACTAATAAATTGCTAAAGGTTTCTGCGCGAGTAGAGCATTCGCCGATAATAATTCGTGAGGGGTATAGATTGTCGTACAGCGCTTTGCCTTCTCTTAAAAATTCAGGGGCAAATATGATGTTGTCGGTTTTAAATTGTTGTTTTATTTTTTTGGTGTAACCCACAGGGACAGTTGATTTAATAATCATCACCGCTTCGGGGTTAATGGCAAGACTATCTTTTATAACGGCTTCGACTGATGAGGTATTGAAGTAGTTTGTTTGTGCATCATAATCTGTCGGTGTGGCGATAATGATGTATTGCGCATTTTGATAGGCGGTGTGTTTGTCTGTGGTAGCGCTAAAATTGAGGTTTTTATTGACGAGGTAGTCTTCTATTTCTTTATCAGCAATAGGGGATGTTTTGGCGTTGAGTAAATCGACTTTTTCTTGGATGATGTCGAGCGCAACGACTTCATTATGTTGTGCGAGTAGGATAGCGTTTGATAAGCCTACATAACCTGTGCCTGCGATTGCTATTTTCATATACTGATGATCTCGTGTGTCAGTGGCTCTAGGGTTTATGCAATGTAAAATAGTCAATTATGTATTTTGGTTGATTATTTTTTATAAAGCAGTGTTTCTTTTATTATTGCTTGCGATAAAAAGCACGGCTGAAGCCGTGAGTCCGGTATATTTGTTATTGGACTCGTGACTTTAGTCGCGAAGGAAAGCTTAACTTTTCGTTATTCATAAGAATCAATGGGGTCAGACTCGATTGAAGAAAGTCTAACTTTTCTTTATTCATAATGTCCTCTATATGAAGGTATATCAATCTCTTTCTTTGTCTATTGTGTCGATAAGCCTATTTTATGAACAATAAAAATTAACTATTGGTGTAAAGCACGGCTGAAGCCGTGAGTCCGGTATATTTGTTAATGGACTCGTGATTTTAGTCGCGAAGAAACACGAAAAATTAATGTCATTATTTAATCTTCACCAAACAAATCTCGCGTATAAACCTTATCCAGTACATCCTGAATATCACCCGACAAACGATTAGCAACAATTACATTCGCTTGTTGTTTAAATTCGGTTAAATGAATGACTGATATTTAGTGTTTAGCTAACGCTGGGTTACGTTTTCTGCGCTATCGCTTGAAAATCTAACCCAGCCTACGGGCTGGTGATTGCTATCCTGTTTATAGGAAAGCTAAATAAGCCTTGGTATATTCATGTACACTCTCATTATTTTTTATTTCCTCTAAATTCATCCACCGATATCCTGCATGTTGCTCATCGGTTGGTAAGGATTTAAGGTCATCTTGTTTAATCATTAATACATGTGCGGCATTAATATAGTGCGTGCTAATTTCATCACTAAACACACTGTTTTCGTAAAAATGCTCAAATAAACCGAGTAATTTAGCCTGCTTTAATTCGATGCTTTTACCAAGCTCATTTAATGTGAGGCGTTTAAAGCCTTGTTCTAGGCTTTCACCTTTCAATATACGTCCACCGGGTACAAACCAATAGTCTTTGGCTGGTTTATTAAGGCGTTTTCCGACGAGCATTTGTTTATGTTCATTAAGTACCACAAGGTCTATGGCGAATAATGGCATCTGTGCAATAGCCTGGCTAAAGTCTTGTTGGCTTAAAAACATATTAGGCTCTAAAACTTGTTTGATTCGCTAAGAACCATTGGTAGGTACTGCTTAAGCCTGCTTCAAGTGTGGTACTTGCTTGCCAACCAAGTGCTTTAAGTCGTGAGACATTCATTAGTTTGCGCGGTGCACCATCTGGTTTGCTGGTATCAAATTCAACTCGTCCTTGATATCCGACGACTTTGGCAACGGTTTCTGCCATTTCACGAATGGTACAATCTACGCCTGTCCCTACATTGATATGTGACATCATTGGTTGAGTATGGGCTTGGTAAGTTTCTTGGTCTAAATTCATTACATGAATGCTTGCGGCAGCCATATCATCTACATGAAGAAATTCACGCATGGGTTTTCCTGTTCCCCAGACGGAGATGACGGGATCATTGGCTAATTTAGCTTCATGAAATCGACGCATTAGGGCAGGTATCACATGTGAATTTTGTGGGTGAAAATTGTCATTTTCACCGTATAGGTTGGTTGGCATGACGCTGCGGTAATCTCTACCATATTGTCGGTTATAGCTTTCGCAGAGTTTAATGCCTGCAATTTTGGCAACGGCGTAGGGTTCGTTAGTCGGTTCTAATGAGCCATTGAGTAAACATTCTTCTGCCATCGGTTGTTCTGCAAGCCGTGGGTAAATACAGGATGAGCCTAAAAACAGTAGTTTTTGTACGTCGGCTAAATGTGCTGAGTGGGTGATGTTACATTCCACCATGAGGTTATCGTAGATAAATTCAGCAGGGTAAGTATTGTTGGCGACGATACCACCGACTTTTGCCGCAGCCATGTAGACTTCATCTATTTGTTCTGATTGAAAAAAGCTTTGTACCGCTTGTTGGTTGGTTAAGTTGAGTTCTGAACGGCTGCGTATGATAAGTTCATTTTCTGGATCTTTTTGTAATTGCCGGATAATGGCAGACCCGACCATGCCACGATGGCCTGCTATAAATATTTTTTTCATGATTTTTTCTACTTACCAGTGTGGTTATCATTACGCATAGATTTAGGCTATGTCACCGTTACATGTGGATTTTTTAAATTACTTTTGTTCTTAAAAGCCCTCTCCCAAGGTGCAGGTATCTACACAAGCTTTGTCCAACTAAAATACCATGAGTTATAGCTCTCAGTTACCCTCTCTCCTGCTGGACAAATACGACAGGATCGTATTTGCATTTACCCGCAGGGTGTTGGGCTGGGGTGAGGAGAATAAAATCAAGGCTTTTATTTCCCCTCATCCAACCTTCTCCCTTTGGAGAAGGCTTTAAACGCCGTTGTTTTTCCACACTTAACGGTGACATAGCATAGATTTAAAGGTGGGTAAAAAATCATTGTCCACCCTATGGTCTGTTTTATTCTTTAGCGACAGCGATATCATAGCCATTTTTAACGAGTAAAGCATGTTGTTTGGCTTGGTTTAAATCATGGGCGACCATTTCAGCGCACATGGTTTCTACGCTGATTTCTGGTTCCCAGCCTAGCTCTGTTTTAGCTTTTGTCGGGTCACCTAATAGAGACTCTACTTCTGTTGGTCTAAAATAACGTGGGTCAACTTGTACGATAATATCACCTACTTTTACGCTAGGCGCATGGTCGCCCGTTACTTTGCTTACGGTGGCTATTTCCTTTTCACCTGCACCACTAAATTCAAGTTCTATACCGGCTCCGGCAGCAGACATGCGTACAAATTCACGTACTGATATTTGTTTGCCTGTGGCGATAACAAAGTCTTGCGCTTGTTCCTGTTGTAGCATCATCCATTGCATACGGACATAGTCTTTTGCGTGGCCCCAATCGCGTAATGCATCCATATTTCCTAAGTATAAGCATGACTCTAATCCTTGTGCAATATTGGCAATAGCGCGCGTAATTTTACGCGTTACAAAGGTTTCGCCGCGACGGGGTGATTCATGATTGAATAAGATGCCATTACAGGCATACATGCCATAGGCTTCACGATAGTTTACGGTAATCCAATATGCGTATAACTTTGCCGCAGCATAAGGTGATCGCGGATAAAAAGGGGTTTTTTCGGTTTGTGGTGTTTCTTGTACTAGGCCATAAAGCTCTGAAGTGGATGCTTGGTAAAAACGAGTTTTCTTTTCTAGGCCGAGCAGGCGAATGGCTTCCAATAAGCGGACTGTCCCCATACCATCGACTTCGGCTGTGTATTCAGGTGCCTCAAAACTGACCGCGACATGTGATTGTGCGCCTAGATTGTAAACTTCATCAGGTTGCGTTTTTTGTAGAATATGCGTGAGGTTGGATGAGTCGGTTAAATCACCATAATGTAAAAAAAAGTTTTTGTGTTCTAGGTGTGGGTCTTGGTAGATTTTATCTATTCTTTGTGTGTTTAGTGAGGATGCTCTACGCTTGATGCCATGAACTTCATAACCTTTTTGCAGTAAAAGTTCTGCTAGGTATGATCCATCTTGACCAGTCACTCCGGTGATTAATGCAACTTTCTTAGGCATAGTGTTCTCGTGTATTTATAATTTATTGCTTAAAGTTGGGTAATTAATGCTTAAGAGACTAATGTTCAACGTTAATTTAAGGTAATTAAACCACAGGATACATGCTAGGTAAATAGCTGATTCGTGGCCATGATTTGTTTTTGGTCGATACTATTAAGTTGCCTATTTTTTGTACTTACATGAATTATATTAACAAAAATTGAATTATTTTTAGCCTCTTTGTTTTTATGTCCCTAGTTGGAATTAATTATTATAGTGTATAAGGTGATGCGATTGTGGCGTTAGTGTTAGCTTACATGAGTGTGTATGATGGTCTAAAGTATTAATTTTTTCTCTATGGCTCTCATTTATGCGTTTTTTATGTATTTTGTGTGTTTTGTTTTTTGCTACGCAGCCAGTTGCTGCTTATGAACGAGTTTCTCGTGCTTTAAATTACTCTGTGGAACAAAAGCATGTTGATGCTATAGCGCCTATAGGTCTTTCATTTGGCAGTTTTGATTTTTTTCCGGTTTTTGGGGTGGGTGAGGAGTTTAATGACAATACCCTTAAGGCTGAAAATTTGGCCTTAGATGATTTTATAACCCATGTTGCGCCAGGGTTTAACTTGCAATCAAACTGGAATAGACATCAGCTTGCTTTAAAAGTTAACTCGGATTTAGCTTTTTATGCAAAGCATTCGGGGCAAGATTATCGAGATGTGACGGTTGATTTTAGTGGGCGACTGGATGTATTAAAAAACAGCGCTTTTTCATTGGGCACTTTTTTTGGTGCTTTGCATGAGGAAAGACAAAGTGTTGATCAGCAAGGCGCTATTGAGCCAACAAGCTATCGTCTATTAGATATGGATATGGCGTATAAGCATCAATTCAATCGTTTTTCGGTGCTAGGGAAATTTGATGTTTCTCGGCGTGATTATGATAATGTTGAGTTAATCACGGGTGCAATAAGAGATAACCAAGACCGAAATCGTTGGGATTACCTGCCATCAGTACGTTTGTCTTATGAGATTCAACCGCAATTTGATGCGTTTATAAATTTGCGTTATACAAAAATTGATTATGATCAAATAAACGATAGGAATGGTTTAGAGCGTAGTTCCCAGGGTGGGGATGCAGTCTTTGGTTTTGCTTTTGATGCCACGGGTTTGATTACGGGTGATTTAGCGTTAGGCTATAAGTATAGAGCTTATGATGATTTTGATCTTGAGGATATTAGTGGTATGACGGGCTGGTTGTCTGTTGAGTGGCGAGTAACGCCGCTTTCTACACTTTATTCTAAAGTGACTCAAGATATAGGCGAGACAACCCAGCGGGGCGTTTCAGGTTCTGATAATACCTCGGTTACTTTGGGCGTTGAACATGAATTATTGCGCAGTTTAATTTTGAAGTTAGATGGGGGCTATACGTTTATGCAGTACAAAGGTTTTGATTCGACTATTTTTAATGATGAGCGTACAGAGCATCGCTATTTTGCCTCGTTGGGTGGGAAATATACTTTTAGTCGCTACTTGTATATGGATTTAACTTACCGGTTTAGCGCTCGACAAAGTAATCGACTATTAAATGATTATGATCAGAACCGTGTTTTTCTTAATTTTGTTGCAAGAATTTAATAATTACCTGCCGTTTCTAGTAAAAATATTTATGCGTTTGTAAGTATTGTTTCTACGTTAGAGTTTTTTGTATAGAATAAACTTTAGTTTTTAGTTTGGTGCGTTTCTTTTTAGTGACAATTCTTGGGTGGTTTTAAAATGAAGATTAGTTTTTCTCGGGCTAATGTAGGTATTTTTCTATGTGTCTTATTTTTTAGTCGTTGTCTTTATGCTGATGCGACTGTTTCTAGTTTTAACCATACTGCGGCAGACGTAACTTATTTGTTAGGGCCGGGGGACTTACTTAAAGTGGATGTTTATAATCAGCAGGATTTATCGGGTGAATATCAAGTAAGTGGAACGGGCGTTTTGTCCTTGCCATTAATCGGTGTTATTTCTGTGAAAGGTCTAACTTTAGATGAGTTGGAGAGCAAGCTTATTGATAAATTAAGTCCTGATTATTTGTTAAATCCTCGGGTTAGCCTGCAGGTTTTAAATTTTCGGCCTTTTTATATTTTGGGTGAAGTAGCTGACCCTAAGTCTTACTCTTATGTGGATGGAATGACCTATCTTAATGCGGTGGCTATCGCGGGTGGTTATACTTATCGAGCTAAAAAATCTTATGTGTATGTGATTAGGGGAAATGATCCTGAGCGTACTGAAATTAAGGTTAATATGGATCAAAAAGTAATGCCGGGTGATACCATTCGTGTCGATGAGCGATTTTTTTAAGGATTAATAATGCAAAATCAATTATTGCAACAAACAAATGAAATCGATGATTTTGATGATGAGGGGGCTTCTTTTGGAGAAATACTCAATACTTTATGGCTACGTAAACGTTTAATTATTACGGTTACCGTATTAATTAGCCTAATTGCTGGTTTGATTATTTTTCAGTTAACGCCGCGATACAAAGCGAATACACAATTACTAATTGGTACCGACTCATCTAGGGTTGTCGATATTCAATCGGTTATGGCTAATGATCTGATGGGTGATAGTGCTGTGTTGGGGGAGATGGAGGTCATTAAATCTCGATCTTTAGCTAAGCGAGTGGTTACGGATTTGCATCTGAATTTAGTCGATGAGTTTAATCCTTCCTTAAAAAAGCAGAGTGATTTTGCCTTTTTAAGTCCAAAAAATTGGCTTCCTGAAGAGTATCAGCAGGCCTTAGGCTTGATTAAAATAGAACAGCCAAAGTCTGAAGAGCAAATTGAGGCGGAATTATTGTCGAGTATGGCGAGAAATTTCATGGGGAAAGTTAAGGTTTCTCAGGTAAAGCGCTCTCAAGTTATCACTATTGAAGTAGAGTCTGAAAGCCCTGTATTGGCTGCGAAAATGGCTAATACGTTGGCGGATAAATATATTATTGGCCAGCTTGAAGCTAAGTTTGATGCAACAAAAAAAGCAACGGATTGGCTAAATGATCAACTCGCTTCTTTAAAAGATAAAGTTGAGTATTCTGAGCGAGCCGTAGAGGAATATCGTCAGGAAAATGATTTAACTCGAGTAAAAGGATCTGTGGGACTCTCGCAACAACAGCTCTCTGAAATTAATACTCAGTTAATTATTGCGCGTACTAAACGTGCAGAAGCAGAAGCACGTATGCGCCAAGTTCAACGTTTAATACGTCAAGGTGGTGAAGTGGGTAGTGTTTCTGAAGTTTTAAATTCGATGTTAATTCAGCGTTTAAAAGAGCAGGAGTCTACTTTACAACGGAAGTATTCTGAAATGTCTGTGGAGTTTGGTAGAAAGCATCCTAAGATGCTTATTTTGCAAGCTGAATTGGCTGATATTAAGGCTAAGATTAAATCTGAAATTAATAAAATTGCCGTAAGTTTACAAAATGAAGTAGAGGTTGCAAAAACCAGAGAATATTCATTGCGCTCAAGCCTTAAGCAAGTTCAGGCTGAAACAGGTGGCAATCGCGAAGCAGAGGTTGGCTTACGTGCCTTGGAAAGAGAGGCTTCAGCAAATAGAACTTTATTTGAGACTTTTTTGAATCGCTTCAAAGAAACAACATCGACTCAAGGGATGGATGAGGCGAATGCTAGGGTGATTTCTGAAGCGGAAATTCCGTTAATGGCTTCATTTCCGAAGAAAAAATTGTTATTAATTGTTAGTGTAATGGGCGGCTTGTTTTTCTCGGTGGTGCTAGTGTTTGTTTTGGAAATGTTAAACCCTGGTTTACGCAGCCCTGAGCAAATTGAAGAGCATTTTCGCTTACCAACATTAGGAGTGATCCCGAGTGCAACGAGTAAATTAGAGGCACATGATTATGTGTTAGATAAACCGCATTCTAGTTTAACAGAGGCGATTAATTCGTTGCGCGTGTCTTTGATGTTATTGAACCCTGATGAGCAGGTGAAGACTTTGTTAGTGACATCGGCAGTGCCATCTGAAGGTAAAAGTACACTGGCGATGTTGATTGCTAGAATTTCTGCGCAAGCAGGACAGAAAGTAGTGTTGGTAGATACTGATTTCAGGCGGCCAACGGTTGAGAAAAAATTGGCGATGGATACTAGTCAGCCGGGGTTAACTGATTTATTAATGCAGCATGAATTAGCCGTAAGTGATGTGTTACTGACTGATGATAAAACGGGAATGAAGGTGTTGTCTCGCGGTATGTCGAGTTATGTTAATCCTGCAGATTTATTTGCTTCTAAACGTATGCAAAATATTTTAGATGAATTGAAAAACGATTTTGATTTGGTTATTTTAGATTCACCTCCGGTTATGGCTGTGACAGATTCACGGGTTTTATCGCGGATGGTGGATAAAACATTATTTGTTTTAAAGTGGGATGATACGCCGAGAAAAGTAGTAAAAGCAGCGTTGCATCAAATGGGGCAGTCAGGGGCGGATAATGTCGCTGGAATTATCTTGCAACAGGTTGATTTAAAACAGTACGGGCGGGGTGGTTACGGGGATTCAGGCTATTATTATCATTACGGTAAGTATGGACAATATTATGTTAGTTGATTATGTTGTTTTAAATTGCTAGTATTCACTCTAAGTGTTTATTTTTTTTATTAAATTGGTGGTGATATGAAATTATTAATTAAAGCGGTTTCGGTCGTTGCTGTGTTGGCTTTCTCTTCGGGCGCTTTTGCTGCAACTGCGGCAGAAAGAATAGCAGCAGTTGAGGCACGTACCGCAAGTAAAATTACTAAGTTAGAAGCTAGGTATGGTGGTAATCCGGCTAAATTACAGGCTCTTATTACTAGAACGGAACAATCTTCTGCGGTTTTAATCGCTAGAATTGAGGCTCAAGCTAGCCCTAATTAATTTTATTTTATTTGAGAGGGTGGTAAAAGTAACTTTTTTCTGTAATTAGTTATTTTATAAATTAATTATGTTAGAAAAAAGTGGATTGATTACTTTAGCCTTGATGGCTGCATTTTTGACATCTTTGGCTAGCCCTCGATTATTTTCAAGTATCGAAACACTGTATTCCTATAGAGTGTTTCAACAAGTCTCTTCGGGGGATGTTCCCGCAGAGGCTGTATTTCAAAAAGCCCATAGCCATTTAGTTAGTGCAATTGACTGGGTTGATAGTGATTTTTATTGGCGGCAATTAAGTTTTTTAAAGCTTAATCAGTTTAATTCAAGTATTGAACTGAGTTCTGATGTCGATAGTGATATAGCTGATTTATATGCTACCGCAGAGATAGCAGTTTCTTTAATGCCAGCAGATCCCTATATTTGGCATGATATGTACATGATTCAATCTCTGTATCCGGAAACGCTCGAAACTGCATTAAGTGCATTAAAAATGTCTATTTATGTTGATAGGACTAATAAAAATTTATTACCATCTAGGTTGTTATTTTTATGGCGTAATTTTGTTTATTGGGACGCTGAAATGCGCTCTATTTTTAGTTCGCAATTAGTGTTGTTATGGAAATCACAACCCTATCTGTTAATTCAAATAGTTAAAAGTAATCCAGGGATGAGCTATTTTATTAAGCAGGCTTTAGCTAATTCACCTGATGACTTGATTGCGTTCAATAAGTTAAAGCTAAAGTACGGGCTATAATTTTGTTGTTTGTTGTTTGTTGTTTGTTGTTTGTTGTTTTTGAATGCAAGTAGTTTTATATTTTTCTTCTTTTCAAACTGGGTAAAGCTAGGGTAAGAAAATATGATAAAGCTTGCAATTAGAGGCTTTTTTTTAATTTTTAATATTAAGGTTTTAACATGAAGTTTATACTTTTTTTATTCTTATCATTTGTATCGATTAATACGAGTATGGCGGCTTTTACTGAGGATGTAGGTGAGCTAGTATCTACTGCCCAAGGTGCTCCTCGTGGTGCAGGATCAATTGACACTATAAATGGGTCTTTGGATTTTGATGGTGTCGTTGGCTTTGATGCTGTCGATTTATTTAAAATTTCAGTCACTGATTCTGCAAACTTTTCAGTTTCTATGACTGCGAGGTATTCTGTTGATATAAATGTTCACCCGGATGATAATAATACGGCGGGTTTATGGTTATTTGATACAGATGGTAATTATCTTGATGACGATTCTTTCTATGATTTATTGTTTGGTGGGCCCGCAAATTTTTTCCCTTTACCTAATGGAAATTATTTATTCGCGGTTGCGTTGTTTGGTGTTATGCCAGATTCGATTTTTGGTGACCTATCAACGGGTTGGGATAAAACGTTCTCAAATATTCAGAGAGGAAGTTATCAAATTTCTTTAACGGGTGCAGAGCTTTCTCAAGTACCTCTTCCTGCCGCTTTTTGGTTATTTTCTGCCGGCTTAATGACTTTAATTAGAAGCAGAAAAAAAATAGCTTAAGTTTTTATATGAGTCTATTTTTTCGATAGTGATATATTTTCCCTAATTACGAATAACTTTAACTCATCACTAAGATTTTTTGTAGCCCGTTATGGAGTTTGCGTAATGCGGGATGTTAGTGGAACTAACCCTCCAGCACTCCGTAAACATCATACGGACTATATCTGTTTTATTTTAATGATAGCTGAATCTAGTGACTAATAAGGTTTTTATATATATCCTAATAAGCCCGTCTTTAATTATTTGAAGACGGGCTTTTTTGTTTTTAACCGTTGGGTATTTATTTGAAAAAGTTGATTAATAAAATTTTTAAAAAAAAGATAAACACCTCTTGGGCTGTTCCAAATAATACACGTGTTTATTGTATTGGTGATATCCATGGGCGAGATGACTTGTTAGCTGATATCCACAAGGCTATTCAAATTGATGCTGCTGATTATTTCGGTGAGAAGGTGGTGATTTATTTGGGGGACTATATTGATCGTGGTCTGCATTCTAAAGAGGTTATTGATTCTTTATTAGCTAAACCTTTAAGCGGTTTTGATTCAGTTTATCTACGTGGGAATCATGAACAAGTTTTATTAGATTTTCTAAATGTTGATGCGGGTCTTGCTGCTGAATGGTTTAAATTTGGTGGCCAAGCAACGCTATTAAGTTATGGCGTTGCTATGCAAGGAATTCCTTTTGGCGACAAGTTAGTGCAGTTACAGCATGATTTGGCCGATAAAATTCCAGTTGATCACCTATCTTTTTATAATTATCTGCAATACTCTTATGAAATCGGTGATTATTATTTTGTGCATGCAGGTGTTAAGCCGAAGGTTGCTTTGAATAAACAGCCTGATTTGGCGAAGCTATGGATTAGAGATGAGTTTTTAAATTCTAATTATCAGTATGAAAAAATGATTGTCCACGGGCATTCTGTTACTAATGAACCGACTATTTTAGATAATAGAATTGGTATTGATACCGGAGCGTATGCCAGTGGTAAGTTAAGCTGCTTAATATTGGAAGGTGATACAAAACGTTTTTTATCTACTTGAGTTGAGACCTGTGTCCCGCTGAGTAAGTAACAAAAATCGTAGGGTGGGCAAAGGAGGTACGACGTGCCCATCTTTATGTGTCTTATCTTTGATGGGCACGGGATAAGGCTCCTTTGCCCATCCTACCTGGCTATGTAGAACAGGTGATAATAAGAGATTTATGTTTTTAAGTCCTCTCCAAAGGGAGAGGGTTAGGTGAGGGGAGATAAAAATCATAAAATTCAGTATTTGTTGCATATCCTTGTGAGTCATTAATAAAAAGGATAAAAGAAACTTATTTTAATTTCTCCCCACCCAACCCTCCCCAACAAGGGAGGGCTTTAAGAGCTGATTTGTTTTTCCACACTTAATGGTGATATAGCCAGCTAGATAGCTACTCTAAAGTGGTCATACAATCTTTCTTAAGCTCTCTTCAGAGGGCAATGCTGTTGACTTAATAATAAGCGCCTTCTCCAAAGGGAGAAGGTTGGGATGAGGGGCGTTATAAAGGCATGATTTTATTCTCCTCACCCAACCCTCTCCAACAAGAGAGGGCTTAAGTCAACAGTATTGTCTTCAGAGGGAGAGGGTCGGATGAGGATAAATAAAGCACTGAGTATATCGCGACTCTTAAGTATAAATATTATTAGCTCTGTTTGGATTTAGATGAGTATGATTGAGCAAATCCTGCCCCCAATATAGCTGCATAGGTCACTGCAATCGCAGGAATTTGTAAGCTAAAGTCAACAAAAGAGTGCGCACTCACTAAAACAGTACTTGAAAAAGCAATAGTGGGGTAAATCCAGTGTCGTTGTCTATTCCATATTCCTTTTAGACATTGTAACGAAATAATTAAAATACTTAGAAAAAGAGCGCTTGCCGCTGGAATGCCTAATTCAAAGAGGTTTTCTAGGTAAGTGTTGTGTGCTTTATCGTAATTTCCATTGATATCTGCTGTGCGGTACAGTCGAAATGCATTTTGATAACTTCCATATCCAAAACCTAAATACGGGTTATCAGCAATCCCTGTCAATGTTGCACTATATACTTTAGGTCGTTCGGCTTTTTCAACAGAAATGTCACCCATACGCTCCATTACTTTATCTCCACTGACGGTAAAGAGTGCAAAGGCCATAACGGCTACTGATAAAACCGCGTAATTGAGTGAGCGACTTTGTAATTTTTTGCTTATGCTTAATAAGCTAAATAAGGTAATAATGGCTAATGTCGTACTTAAAAAACCGCCTCTGGAGTGAGTCAGGAAAAGTGCGGTTCCCACTGTAAAAAACATGAGTACAGGTTTCCAAGCGCGTGTTATGAGATTCTCTATAAAGAGTTGTTTGCCATAGTTGCTATTTAATCCATAAGCAGCGCTATTTTTAAATTCGTGTAATATATTTGGCACTAGGCAAAGTAATGAGAGGCCTGCATAGGTTGCATAAGAATTTCGGTTAATAATCGTACTGGTCACATCTTGCTGATAGTAAATTTTATCAAACCAGAGTATTTTATTAAAGTCGCCTAGATAGATAACTAATCCATAGATTGCGTAAGTAAATCCGGCTATTGCGAGCCAGTTAAATAATTTTTTTGCATTTTCAGATTTTTGACAGTAATACATTGATAATATAAAGACTAAACCGTAAGCGAGTAAACGCATGGAGGCGCTTATCGTTTGTTCAGGGGATAGACTGATTCGAGTGGGAATCTCAATTTGTAGGGTTTCTGCTGTCATTTGCCAAAGAGGGTGGCCCCAACTTTGTGGAATAAAAGTGCTAGATTGAAAAAATGCCCAGAGCAGGGTGCTAGTGAATAAAATGAAGGGTATTTTGATTCGTGAAAAATGCAATTTCATCTTTTTTTCTTTGAGCAGGTATGAAATACACCAGCTTAAAGTAAGTAATGCAACGAGCAGGGATAATAAACTCCATGACCAAGGACGATTACTACCAAATGGGAGGGGTGATAATGTGATTAGGCAAAGAAGGGCGTAGAAATGCATTTTAATATGTCCAGATAGTGAATTAAATGAAACTGTACATAATTTTTTGTAACTGCCATTTTTAAATGTAGTCTTGTAGTCTGTCTGTAAATATAGATTATAAAATGATTTAAAGCTATTAGGTTTAAGGCGAAGAGCGAGTTTATTGCCATCAATTAGATTAAGCTTTACCTAAAAGCCGAAGAGAAAGACGCTATTATTTAAATTTGTTACGTTTTGCACGCTCAACTAATAACATATAGCGTTGTATCTCAGATTCAATAGCATCAGGTAATTTTTTAAATTTAGCGCCAATAATTTGTACTTTATTAGGTTCTGAAA
>Ga0209184_1000592_pt1 | contig 35361 bp, 22 predicted proteins | sample EN8Hudsemesocosm_2_FD_184627 | JGI IMG/M metagenome (GOLD analysis project Ga0209184, IMG submission 184627) | Methane-oxidizing microbial communities from mesocosms in the Hudson Canyon - EN8C Hudson Canyon (SPAdes) (version 2) | ecosystem: Environmental > Aquatic > Marine > Cold seeps | place... | reverse complement strand
TACCTACAGCCATACCAGATAATAAAAGTGACGTTGCTGCTGTTTTGAAGAATGTCTTAGTCATAATCTTTATTTCCAATTTTTTAAATTCAATGTTTGTTTGTATTCTTAATATAAAAGTATTTCTAAATAATTTTCTAACGTCCAGCATGCTTACTGGTATGTCACATCAATTTGATAATCAACAGAACTTACTGAGTTAGTCACGGCTAATGCGCCATTTGAAACCGTCACTGTTCCGCCTAATGAAAGAGTATGCGATGCTAAAAGTGTCACGCCTGTTAATGTGGTTGCACCGGCACCGTTATCTAACATACTTGGTGCAAACGATAATTCTGAAGCGGCTGAAGCGCCATCTGTTAGCGCAATATCTACCTGTAAACCCGCGGTTCCTGAAACATCAATCGCTGCCAACGTTCCGGTACCCGAACCAAAACAACCCGTACCACTTCGTGCACCGGCTGCTGCGACCGTACAAGTATCCGTATCATTCGCTAGAATCGAACCTAAATTCATTTGAGTTGTTTCAGTTAATGAGATTGGCTCTACTAGGGTTAACGAAGCATTAAAAGTGTCGGCATGTGCAATACCTGCTGCCATGCCCGTTAAAAGAATTGATGCCGCTGCTGATTTAATAATTGTTTTATTCATAATATTTTTATTTCCAATTTTTCAATGTTGCTTGCGTACTATTGAGTAGTTCCCGCAAATGTTAATCGCTTCCCTTACATTTTTTGGCTATTCAATAGTTTTGAAAAATCAGCCAGTTACGTGTACTTGGATGCTGCTTACGTTTATTCAAATTTTGCAAAAGTTCACAAATTTGCTTACGTATAAATTTGACGGTAGCTCATGCCTGACAGAAATCTCGTTAATTTTTGAGTGATTTGTAACAAATTGTGAATATTGTTGTATCTATGTAAGTAAAAGAAAAGCTATAATAAAAGGCACAATATTTTCGTATCTATTCAAGTAGTTAGATACAATAATTAACGTGCCAACACATTGCTTTACCAGAAACGAAAACGCTGAAAAGTAAGTTAAATTGGCCATAAAACTACTTAGATATACCAACACCACATGCTTTTTTTAACGAATAATAAGGCCTATGCACGGATTGCTAGCTCACTTAAAACAAGTCGAAAATTGATAAAAGTGCTATTTTCATATGTATTTATCATCAATCTTGTAAAAAAACATTCGCCCTACCCATGGATGCCGGTATTTTTTCTCGTTTTCTCTATTACTCCAAACACGGCCTACAGTGAAATTTGGATAGAAGAAGTCCAACAAGCAGAATTGCCTTTAGCATTACTTCCAACAGGCAGTAAAAAAATAGTACTGGAACAAAACAGCAGCCTAGGCCCCCGAACAAGCGCTTCGATTGTTGGCGGGCAACATTTTGCAGGCCAATATCTCATTAAAAGTGATACAGCTAGCGCTATCACAATCAACCTCACCAGCGATGACAATATTCAAAGCGTCCAGTTAAATAAGTTTCAGCTCAAATACAACAATTTGGTTTATAGCTCATTTCCAGCTTCCGGACTCGATAACCCGGGTATATCAGGTACTTATGTTACCGTTGGCTTTACAGCGATAATAAAGTCCGGCGCACCTGAGGGTGTTAGTGAACCGTCATTCACCATCGACGTTACTGAAGACCAACCTTAAGCTTTTCCTCCTTACCTGTTTTTAGCAAATACGCAAATTTTCTCGACTCACACACAAACCAAGCGCTTGCTTGGTAATGATTTTTTATACATACTCTCTTTATGATCGCTTTACACCCATCTAAAAAATAAAAGAGAGTTAAGCATGGCCAACGATATTAACTACTTCAATGAAACACACCGTCAAGTCAGTGACAGCATAGAAAAATTTGTTGCTCAGAAAATCTCGCCTTTTATAAATGAATGGGAAGAGTCTTTGGGTTTTCCAAAAGAAGTTTATACCCAAGCCGGAGGGTTAGGGTTTTTAGGTATCGGCTACCCTGAACAGTTCGGTGGAACCGGTGAAGGCGATTTATTCATGAAAATCGCAGCCAGTGAAGCAATGATGAAAAGTACTTCTGGTGGATTAGTTGCAAGTTTAGGCTCAATTGATATTGCCATACCTCCCATCGCCCTTTGGGGTTCCGACGAACTGAAAGAAAAAGTTATACCTGCAGCAATTCGTGGCGAGAAGATATGCGCTCTAGCGATTACCGAACCAAATGCTGGCTCTGATGTTGCTAATATCAAAACCAAAGCCGTAAAAGAAGGTGACTTTTATCGTGTCAACGGCAGCAAAATGTTTATCACCAGCGGTATTCGTGCTGACTACTATACGGTTGCTGTTAGAACAGGCAGCGATGGTTATGGCGGTATTAGCCTACTATTAATTGAAAAAGGCACGCCCGGTTTTAGTGTTGGTCGCAAGCTGAAGAAAATGGGTTGGCATGCCAGTGATACCGCTGAACTTTTCTTTGAAGATTGTATGGTGCCTGCCAGCCATTTAATTGGGCAAGAAAACGGAGGCTTTCTATGTATCATGACCAACTTTATGAAAGAGCGGCTATTCCTCTGTGTGATGGCCTATATGACCGCACAGCTCGCATTAGATGAAGCTTTAAGTTATGTAAAACAACGAGAAGCCTTTGGACGTCCGATTGGAAAGTTCCAAGTCATTCGTCATAAGCTGGTAGATATGGCAACGGATGTCGAGATCGCGCGTGAATTTACCTATCGCGTCGCTGCTAAAATGCAAGCGGGTCAAAACCCGGTTAAAGAAATGGCCATGGCGAAAAACTTTGCCACTGATGTTGCAGAACGAACCACCCGTGAAGCAGTTCAAATATTTGGAGGAATGGGCTACATGCAAGAGTCAGTAGTAGAGCGCTTGTATCGCGACGCTAAAATACTCTCTATCGGTGGTGGCACCACTGAAATCATGAAGGAAATGATTGCTAAGCAAATGAAGCTTTAAGCAAGTAAATTACCTGTAGGTAAGAATTTAGGGCCAACCCCGCAAACACCGTGTAGGTCGGAATTTATTCCGACACGATCTTTGGTATTCCCCCGGGCTGTGGTACTCCACGAAACCTTGTCGGAATAAATTCCGACCTACATGGTTTTTGCGGGTTACAAATAAACAGAGCTCCAATAAGGGTACTGTCGAATCGATGTTACAAGCTTCGCCCGTAAAGGGTTTGCAACTATATATCGAGCAATTGCGAGTCTATCCTGATCACACCTTAGTGCTCGATCAAAATAAGCAGATTGCCAACATGCACCTTTTAACCCGAGAGTTTTATTAATAGCGTTACCGCTTCTACCTTTCAGGTCCTGAACAATATAAGACAGCTCTGTATTCTCATTAACTTTTAACAAACCATGGAAATGGTCAGGCATTAAGACCCAAGCTAACCAACTAGCCTGAGTTTTAGTCTCATTAACCGATAGCAAACGGCAAAAACAATTCGCAGCCAGATAATTTCTAAACAGTGGTGCGCGCCGATACGTTGTGAACGTTATAAAATATTCTCTGTTGGCCTGAGAAAACCGGCCTTTTCGCAAGTCATTCCATGACATAGCTTAATCCTTTAATTATCTGTTTCCGGAAAGGATTATAACATCGCGTCGGAATACCCAAAGCAAATTTGATTTGTTATCTGATCCTTCACTATCGACAAGCATTTTGTCGGAATGAATTCCGACCTACAGGGGACTTTGGCAGAAACGTTTAGGTGAACTTGAATTTAAGCAAGTCTAGTGTAATTCACTGGCATTCTTCAGTCTGTTAGATATTTATGTAGGTCGGAATTTAGGGCCTGCCCCGCGAACGGAGTGAGTGTTTTGTGTATTCCGACAGGGTTTCGTGTAGCACCATAGCCCAGAGCTATATCAGAGATCGTGTCGGAATAAATTCCGACCTACACATAACGAGAGGGTGGTTTCAATCATCATCAATAGCGATCACGACCTGATCTCGCCCGGATTGTTTCGCAATATAGAGCGCTTTGTCTGCCCGATGAAAAATACTTCTCGTATTTGTGTCTTCACCCTGTACGTCGGCAACACCAAAGCTCGCACTTACGTTTAGCTCTGGATATTTTTCTAACAAATGGGTTTGCTTGAGCTTTTTACGAACCCGCTCTGAAACAATTTCAGCCTGAGTCAATGTCGTATTACTCAACAACATAACAAACTCCTCCCCACCATAGCGAAAAACCTGATCACCAGGACGAGCAGATCGCTTTAATAAAGTAGCAAACTCTTTTAATACTCTATCCCCATCAAGGTGGCCATAGGTATCATTCACCCGTTTAAAAAAGTCTATATCTATAAGAACTAATGAAAATGGCTGCTGGTAACGCTTGAAGTTATCAAACATTCCCAAAATCTGATCATCATAAGAACGCCTGTTCCATAGATCCGTCAATGGGTCCCTCAAAGCAGCTCGATTCAATCGTTGCGCCTGTTGAGACAACTCTCTACGCTGAAAAAAATCGACTCTTTTCAAATAATGAAATCTTGACGCAAGAACGAAACCGAGAATATTACTCAGAATAAAGCCTATCATAATGGTGACTACAACATGATTGGGGAATTCTTTAAACCAAAACACAATACCTAAAATAACTACCGTAAACCCTACTGCCATAAGAGTCTGCGAACGTAAACCAAAAACAAATAACACGTAAATACCCACAATCACCAGCATATCTATCAAGACGTAAATCTGATATTCAGGGGGACGGGACAAATCAAAGAAGACTAAAACACAAATTAATATCACCAACCAAAAAGCAACGATTAAATCATAGTGATAAAATTTATTAACTCGAGACAACAGTAAAATACAACAGACGCTAAAAACGGCAAACACTGAACGAATTTCAATAGACCTTGTTAACGGGAAAGTATCCCTTAAAAGCACCTCGTCATTCTGAATAAATAAAATTGATACAACAGCAATCAGAAAAAAAGCTAAACGATTAACATCAAGGTCGTTTCTAAATGAACCTTGTCGGTATCGAAGCTCTAAGAAATTATTGTTGAACGTCCCTTTCAGGTAGCTTATTTTGCGCTTGTAGTGAAGCATTTTTCACATCTTCCGCGAGTTAGATTACTTTCAATTCCAAATAAAATGAGCGCGTTGCATGTCACCTGTCATTCCGGTGTGTTTTTTAGTCTGAATCCAGCTCTTTTATGACTGGTAAAAAAAACAATGGATTCCGGTTTAAAGACTACTGGAATGACAGGTGGAGAACTAAGTATAAGTGTAGTCGAGTTCTATCTGCTCGCTATCATTAAGACTCACTGAAATAATGAGATGACCACACAAAATGTTATACTCAGCAAAGTTTCATTCTTGAGTTTTCAATTAACTATGTTTTTCCAACACGTATTTGTACCGTCTTCGTCGCATCAAAATTTAATGCTCATTGCTGCGGCTCGTATTGTTTTATGGGGCGTGGCAGAGCTTTTAATTATGGTCAACCGACTTTGGTTGCATCTGCCTTTTAACGAAATACTAGCTCACGGTATTTTAGCGCTATTTGCAGTCACAGCAATTGCTTCATTTATACAAGCCAGAACTTCTGAGCAAATAACGCCGTTTTCAACACTTAGGCAATTAACCCTCGACGTACTGATCATGACATGGTTGTTTCATGTAGCAGGTGGTGCTGCGAATCCTTTTGTATCTATTTTACTATTCCCATTAACTATTAGCGCAGCTATTTTACCCAGTCGTTTCACCTGGTTTATGGTTGCCCTCACTTTGGTTAGTTACGGCAGTTTATTCTTACCTTCATTTGGTTCTTCACCGGCATTAATTGATCACAGCCAACATAATCAAGCTCATGGCTCTCAGTCAGTTTTCTCATTACATATTGTTGGTATGTGGTTTAATTTTGCGGTCAGCGCCATTTTAATTAGTTTTTTTGTCGTAAAAATGCGCCAACAAATTCAAGCCCAACAAGAAAAGATTAACACCCAACGAGAGAAAGCCTTGCGAGATGAACAACTACTCGGCATTGCCACACAAGCTGCCTCCGCTGCACACCATATAAGCACTCCACTTTCAACCATGGCTGTTATTATCAATGACCTGAAAACAGAGCCAGGCAGTGAGTCATTTCGGAAAGATTTAGACGTATTAACCGCACAGGTCACCAACTGCAAACAAGTATTAAACACACTACGTCACCGTGAAAGCACCAGTTCGTCTATATTATTAACACTACTTATGGCTCAACTCATTGACGAGTTCCGGCTAATGCGACCAGAAGCCTTTCTTGAAGAAAACCTTGATGATATAGAGGCTCTTCAAATAAGCGCTGACCCATCACTAAGAATGGCATTATTAAACGTGCTCAATAATGCCGCCGATGCCTCCCCTAACAAAGTTCACCTTAACGTCAATCATGATAAAAACGTGCTGCATATTAAAATTAGAGATTTCGGAAAGGGTCTGCCAGAACAACTTTCAGGCGCCATTTCAATGAATGGTTTAGGTAGCCCGGTACAATCATCAAAACCTAATGGTATGGGCATTGGTTTATTTCTATCTCATGCGACGATCGATCAACACCATGGTAAAATCAGTTTAACGAACATGGAACCAGGCACTCTAACGCATATCACCTTACCGCTATGGCAAGCCCCTAATGACTAAAAAGATTTTAATACTGGACGATGATTTAACCTTTTCAGAAACACTAGGGCGCTCATTTGAACGAAGAGGCTTTACTAGTTTTGTCACACAAACAATTGCTGAAGCAGAATCTATTTTAAACGAATATAAACCTCACTATGCCGTGATCGATTTAAAAATAGAACAAGAAAGCGGTTTGCATTTTTTATCAATTTTAGCGATAAAGTCACCTGACACAAAATCCGTGATTCTTACCGGCTATTCCAGCATTAGTACCACCGTTGAAGCAATGAAACTCGGTTGCGTCAACTACCTATGTAAACCGCTCAACACCGATGAAATATTAAATGCTTTAGAGAATATTAATGCCATTCCCGACACCCCGATCATAGAAACACCGCCATCAGTCAACCGCCTTGAATGGGAGCACATACAACGAGTGTTAACACAAAATGATGGTAATATTAGCGCTACGGCTAAAGCTTTGGGGATGCACCGAAGAACCTTACAACGTAAGCTTCAAAAAAAGCCAGTATCCAGATAACGACACCTATGGCACTCACACTTTCCACTAATGACATAGATCTCTGGTTTGTGAATATCGAACAGATTCAGGGTGAAAGCCTGTTAAAGCAATACCGCAATATTCTGCACACTTCAGAATATGAAAGAAACCAGCGTTTTGTTTTTGAAATAGACCGCAAACGACACCTCATCACCCGCGCATTACTACGTAGTGTTTTATCTGAATATAATAAGGATATAGAACCCCAAGATTGGCGTTTTATACAAAATGATTACGGTAAGCCTGAAGTCATACCGCAAATGAACCCACACGATTTAAAGTTCAACCTATCACATAGCCAACAAATGATCGTGCTCGCCGTAAATAACGGGCAAGAAGTAGGTGTAGATATTGAATCACTGAACAGCAATACGCCTACAAAAGAATTAGCAAAACACACCTTCGCACCTCAAGAGTACCTGCAACTGAAAAGTTTAGACGCTCAAGACTTCCACAAACGTTTTTTTGATTTTTGGACCTTAAAAGAAGCCTACATCAAAGCATGCGGAATGGGCTTGTCTATTCCGCTGGAGAGTTTTTCATTTTCTTTTTCAGCGGGCAATTCGATACAAATCAGCTTTGAACCCACCAGACAAGACACCCCGGAACAATGGCAGTTCTGGCAAACTAACCCTAACCCGGAATATATTGTTTCTTTAGGCATCAAATCACCTGAGGTAGGCCAAAAAAGGATACTAATACGAGAAATTACCCCGCTTGAATCCTACTCAATAATGGAAAGCGAAAGCTTAACCACCTAATACAACCATTATTCCTACCAGCGCTAAGCATTCCTCATACTCACAATCACCAAGCACTCATCATTCTCACAGTCACTAATCAACTGTCATTCCCGTAGTCACTTGAGCGGGAATCCATTAACCCGGAATAACACCAAAACAATAAATCCACGCCCCACCTAGCCTAAGGTAAAGCAAAACGTAGCGCCTTCACCCTCAACAGATTCTGCCCATATTTTACCGCCGTGCTTTTCTACAATCCGTTTTACGGTGCCTAAACCGACGCCAGTACCGGTAAATTCTTGCTCAGTATGCAGGCGTTGAAAGGTCGCGAATAGTTTGTCAGCATGTTTCATATCGAAGCCAGCACCATTGTCTTTAACCGCATACACTTTCTGTTCATTTTCTTGTTTGCTAAAAAACGAAATTTCAGCGTTCGGGTTTTTAGAAGAATATTTCCAGGCATTATTGAGCAGATTTTCTAACAGAGAATACAGCATGCTTCTATCTCCCCCCACTGCTAAGCGTTCTTCAATATTCACTTTCACTTTTCGGTCAGGTTCTTGTTCACGCAATGTATGAACAATGTCTTGAGCCAAACCGGTGAGAGAAACCGCACTTCGTTCAATCTCTTGCTGCTGCACACGAGACAGGTCAAGCAGACCAGAGATCAAGCCACCCATTTTTTCACCGCCACTAACAATTTTACTCAGTAAGTATTGCGCTTCTGAATCAAGAACGCTTTCATAGTCCTCAAGCAGTATCTGACTGTAGCCTCTCATGGTACGCAAGGGTGAACGCAAATCATGCGACACCGTATAACTGAAGGCTTCCATTTCTTTATTAGATTCTTCTAGGTCTTTTACAACCTTTGACAGTTCATTGGTTCTTTCTTCTACTTTTTGTTCCAGACCAACATTCAGCTCAGTAACTTCATTAAATAAACGGGCATTTTCAAAGGAGATCGCCGCCTGCGAAAGCAGCATTTTAATAATTTTAAAGCGCTCTTGAGGAAAGGCGTTATGGATCAAAGGGTTTTCCAAGTACAAAGCGCCAATTGTTTTTTCACGGTAATCAACCGGAATACACAGTACTGACCTTGGCTGATGCCGCTGTAGATAAGGGTCTTCAATAAACGCCATATTAGCGCTACTGGTAATATGAGAACTGGCATCTTGAAGAATCAAATCGCTGTCGGTACGCAGTACATAATTAATCAATGACACAGGTAAATCAGTTACATTATCCAGCGGACGGGATTTCAGGTTAATATCAGTGCTGGGTTGGGTTTTTAAGCTGGCTTCAATAACCGTTCCCTGCGGCGTATTGAGAATTAATGCACCATTTTGTGCACCGGAATTTTCTAAAATAGCCAACATAACTTTAGCCACCAGCCCCTTAATTTCCAGCTCACCCGAAATGGCTTGAGCTGATTTCATCACTGATGATAAATCCAAACCTTCCTGAGTACTGATTTGAGTAGTCGCATGTGAAGTTTTCTGTATGGAGGACAGCGAAGCATGAATGGAGTCATGTATTGCAGATTTCTCCTGAGGACGCTGTTCATCAATCAATAAGTCTTGATAGCGTTTGCCCAAGTTATTAACTTTAATGGTACAACCCCAACGCCGGTATAAGTAAAGCGCTTCTTGAAGGCAACCAACAGCTAATTTATGAAGCTTTTTTGACAATAAGAATGAGCCATATAATTCATTGGCGAGCGCTTCATACTGTAAAAAACCATTAGTTCCTGCCGAAACTATTGCCGCCTCATAGAGCGGAGCTAATTGTTCCATAGGCTGGTTTTGACAACGGCCTTGTTCAGCTTGAAGTAATAAATATTTATGTTCAAAGTTGGAGGGGTAGAGTTCTGCTAATGCTTGGAGTTTAGATAAGCAAAAATTTAAATCATCTTTACTTCTAGAATTCTCTTCAAGTGAATCTAAGCTTGAAACGAGTAATAATCCATACTGAAACAAATGTTCAATATAAAAACTCATTTTTGAAAATAGTGCAATTTTCGTTTGTAATTGTCGCGCAAACTCACGTGCGAGAGGCTTCTCATCATACCAAAAAGCAAGTTGTGAACGATAATGGATTAACCCAGTCACATGAATGCTTGACTGTATTATGGTTAATTGATCTATAGCAAACTGATCATCATCCAACGCATTTAGGCTATTTTGGTTAGGTTCAATCAATGCCGTCATTAATTTTTGAGTAAAAATTGGTATAGGAAAAAATATGGATTTGTTTTTTGCAAATGACAACGCAGCTGTAGCATGTTTGTTTATTGATGTAAGGTTGTCGCCCTTTGAAATTTTCAGAAATAATATATTACAGAAATTTAGTGCAGCCCTAGCTATTTCGCCAGTATCAATTCCTCGCTCATAACCTTTTTGGTGAACGTCAATTGAGCATTGATATGGAGACTTAAAATGAAGAGCTATTCCCGCAACTATATTACAAGTATTCGCAAACTCTCTACAATTTGGATATTGCTCAGCAATGCCCATTGACAGTTTGGCGACATGGTATGCTTGGTTATAGCTCTCCTCCTTAACGAGTACAGACGAATAACAGGCCAACAATACTGCCAATAAGTCTGACTTCCCTGCATCCAATGAAATATTTAAACCTAATAGCGCAAAGAACTTCATAATTGACTCTTGGCCAAGAACAAGACCACAAACACTAAGATTTGGCAATATATTGATAGCTACGAGATGACGAGGTTCAGTCATTTCAGGCAAATTTGAAATCCGATCAAGTGGTGTATTAATTAAGTTGTTTTCAAACTGCTGTTCTTCTTTCAACAGTGCATGCTGAATATTGCTCAGATCAGAGGGGCAGTTAATCCCAATTTCTTTTAGCCCTGCAATACCTATCTCAATACCTTGTTCCCACTGACCTCGACCAATCATCTGTATTAGTCTTGAGGCACATAATTTCGCTTTATCTATATCACAAAGGGTGTTAACTAATAATATTTCGTATAGCTCTTCCGCTTTTTCAGGACGCCCTAAAAGATACTCACACTCAGCAAGAGTATTGTATAGCCCAAAGGTGAGATCATACTCCTCATGCCAGGATGCTTCAGACAAAAGAGATAGGCCCACTGAAGCATATTGAGCCGCAGCCTCCCACACACTAGCCTGTTTCGCTTTTCCTGCCGCTTGTAAATTTAGCTTCGCCAACCGCAGGTACTCTGACTCATTGTCAATCAGAGCACGACCTTGGTTGAGCTGTTCGATGATTGTAAAAAGTTGGACATCAAACTGTCCTGATTCGGTATGCTTATAGAGTAAACGACCAATTGTTAAGTGTGCTTGTTGACGCGCACCTTCTGCTAAAGAATGGTAAGCCGCTTGCAACATGCGATCATGTAAAAAACGACATTGAGGCACTAATGGCGACATACGAGTAGTGAGTTGAATCGCTTCTTTACCTTCAGACGATTTATCCGATTTACGCTTAAATAACGTTTTTTCCTGACGCTCTGTGGCGCCCAGTAACCAGTCCCCACCTTCTTGTAGCAATAAGCCCTCTTTTAATGCAGGCCAGAGCTGACGAACTGTTTCAGACATCGTTTGTTCTGAAATAACACTCAGGGTTTGTAAGTCAAACTGGCCCCCAATACACGAGGCCAACTGCAAAATATGTTGCGTTGGTTTGGGCAACTGCTGCATTTTCCCTAACATCAGCTCAACGACGTTATTGGTAATGTCTTGCGCCTTGATATCATCCAGGTTCCAGCACCATTGCTTTTGCCTGAGATCGAAATTAAGTAGCTTTTCACTATAGAGTGTTTTTAAAAACTCATTCACAAAAAACGGATTTCCGGCTGTTTTATAGTGAACCAATTCAGCGAGGGGAAATGTCACGTCAAGCCGTTGATGAAGAGCGTCTACAAGTAATTGGTTTATTTGCTCTACAGGTAAGGGATTCAAATTTAATGTAGCGGCAGTAGCATATTCTTTCTGAATTTGTTTCAAAGTAATAACGGCAGGATGGTTTTCATCCACCTCATTATCACGATAAGCAACTAGCAATAATAAACGACAGTCCGGGCGATCTCGCTCCTCTTCGATCATGACACTGGTATTACTACCTGCACCCATTAATAAAGGTAAAAGGTTCAGCGTACCTCTATCTGCCCACTGGATATCATCAATAAAAATAACCAAAGGACGATCTTGAGTGATGAGTTGAACAAAACGCTGCAACACTAAATGAAAACGGTTTTGGGTTTCTTGGGCACCAAGAGTGGGTAAAGACTCCAACGCCCCCAATACGAGTTCAAAGCTTTCAAGAAAATCGATCAGCACACGCGCGTTGGCCCCCAAAGCAGTATTAAGCAATTCTCTTAGTGCTAATAAAGAGGTTTCTTTTAAGCTCAGCGCATGTTGTACCCAGCCTGAAAAGGCTTGTTTAAGGGCTGAGTAAGGGACATTCTTTTGAAATTGATCAAACTTACCACTAGTGAATACGCCACTGTGGGCAGCAATAACTTTATGCACTTCATGCACCAAAGCCGACTTACCAATACCGGCAAAACCTTCCACTGCCAGAAGTTGAGGCTGACCTTTAGCTGCTTGATAAAAACTAGCCATCAGTTGTTCAACTTCTTTCTTGCGCCCATAAAGCACCTGCGGTACTTGAAAGCGATCCGAAACATCATTTAAACCGAGCTCAAATATGGGTATGTTTGTCCCCGCCAACACATGTCGACGACAAATATCAATATCCTGCTTTAAACCTAATGCACTTTGGTAGCGTGTTTCTGCCGTTTTGTGCATGAGTTTGTCAATGATGTCAGACACAACGTTAGGCACCTCAGGGCATCGCTTACAAACAGGCGTTTGCACTCGGGCAATATGAGCATGAACTAAACCAATGGCATCATCCGCCTCAAAAGGTAGCACCCCCGTTAACAACTGGTACAAAGTCACGCCTAAAGTATAAAAGTCGGATCGATAGTCCAGTGAGCGATTCATACGCCCAGTTTGTTCGGGCGAAATATAAGACAAAATACCTTCAAGGTTTTCAGGTGGCGCTAGAGTAGGCTGTTCACGGGAAAGCAGTGAAGATAAGCCAAAATCAATAATTTGCACATTGAGCGTGTCAGGGTTAATAACAACATTGCCAGGATGCAGGTCCTTATGGATCACTTGTGCATGGTGAATCACACTTAAAGCATCGGCTAGTTGTACTGCAATATTAAGTACCGCTTCAAGAGGCAGCTTTTTGTGCTCGAAAGTCTCAGCATATTGCCAAAGGTCGATACTATGCGTGTCAGTCATCACTAAACAGGGCCGGCCTGAATACTCAATAACATCAACTATTTTAACAATATGGGGGTGATCAAACGTTTTTAGAATTTCAACAGAAGAACTTAAACGCGCCCTTTGGGATGTGCTCGCTAATTCACCACAAGTACGCAAAATGACAGCATTTTGATCATTTTGTCTAGTAGCCCGGTATACACAACTTGAAGGGGAGGTAATCAATGTTTCGGTAATTTTATAGTCACTGGGGTTGAGCATAAATTCAACTACTTGCCGTTCTTTTAGAGAATAATTAGTTAAAAAGAAGTATAGCAGTGAATCAATTTATTTTTTTGAGACTTGAATTTTTTTACAAAACCTAAAAAAAAACACCTGAAATGTGTTCTTTCCTAATATCAAGTCTAATCTTTAATAAAATGACTAATGGGACTATTTCAAAATGACAGATCAAGGTAATGAAAAATATATTGATGGACCGCTTTCTGTAGGTCAACAATCTCTATGGTTAATTCATAACTGCTCAAACGATAAAAGTATTTACAATAGTCATTTTGTTTGGAAGCTCCCTGACTCTATCAACTTAAGCATTTTAGAGACTTCTTTGCAGCACATCGTTAATCGGCACCCGATGCTAAGAACACTCTTTATTTCAACAGAATCAGGGGTAGTTCAACGTGTATATAAAGAAAAACCACTCAGGTTCGAAAAATATCAGATTGAAGACATTAATGATGAAGAACTATCCAACACGATTTTAAACAAAGAATTCAAAAAGCCTTTCGAACTTGATAAAGAAACATCCATGCGCTGGGTACTTATTACTCGGCCGAACAACAATCAAGTTCTTTGTCTTTTTTTTCACCATATCATTGTTGATATGGGTTCTTTCATGATTATTGCAAATGAACTACGCACTATTTATAAACAAATAAATGAAGGAAAAGAAATAAAGTTAACGGCGATTAACCAAACTTATTTTGATTTTATAAGTAAACAAAATGCCTTTCTTGAAACACCACCGGGCAAGGAACAGGAGGATTATTGGAGAAGTGAGCTTGATGATGTTAATACATCGCTAGACCTCCCGTTAGACTTTAATCGTCCCTCAAATATAGAGAGTACAGTTGGTTATTTAAACAAATATATCCCGTCGCATATAACCTCAAAATTTAATCAGTTTGCAGCAGAAAATAATCTATCGCTTTTTTCATTATACATTTCTACATTTCACATTTTTCTTCACAAAATCTCAAATAACACCGATATTTTGGTTGGTACGCCTACTGGAGGAAAAGGAAATGATTTCAAAGGTGTGTTTGGCTATTTCACCAACCCTGTCATTGTCAGATCGGAGATATCTCCAGACGTGACAGTTCTAGATTTTTTTGCCCTGATGAACCAGAAGGTGAAGCAGGCAATTACATATCAAGACTTTCCACTTTCACGAGTGGCTGAGAAAATTAAGTTAGAGCGCAGTACAAGCAAAGCCGCTTTATTTCAAACCAGTTTTGCCTGGCAAAATATTAATGCCTTCGAAAATAGAGAGACACCATTTGTAACATGGGACAAGAAAGGTAAGCGGTATTGGGATTTTGGCGAAGCAGGAATTTGGGAGCGGTTCAACCGCCGCCAACAACTAGATGATTTAGATCTTACATTTAAAGTTTATAAGTTTAAAAATGACTTTTATATGGGGTTTGAATACAACGCCAATTTATTTAAACCAGATACCGTTGAGAGGTTTGCATCTTATTTTAAACATTTGATGATGAACATTGTAGAAAACCCAAATCAACAAATATCACAAATCTCTATAATCCCTGAGGATGAACATAAACAACTGATATCAGATTTTAATGAAACTAAACAAAGTTATAATCAAAATCAGTCATTCATTACATTATTTCAGAAACAAGCTACAAGCAACCCTAGTATCCCAGCAGTTCAATTCAATAATATAAAACTAAGCTACAGTCAGTTAAATGATAAAGCCAACCAACTTGCCCACTATTTAATGAGCGGTGGTGTAAAAGCAGATGATATAGTTGGCGTATCTTTAGATCGGTCACCTGAATTAATTATTTCTATTCTGGCTATTATTAAAACTGGAGCTGTATACCTACCATTAGATCCAACTTACCCTATTGATAGAACTTCCTATATTTTAAATGATGCAAAAGCATCTCATGTCATTACGACGAAAAATCAACGGTTCAAAATTACAGAAAACACGACGACTATATTTTTAGACCAAATCACTGAAAAATTACTGGCATACCCAACCAATGACATAACTGAAACCATTCTTTCTGAAAGCCGCGCTTACATAATCTATACATCAGGATCAACCGGTCGCCCCAAAGGCGTTGAAATCACTCACAAAGGTTTAAGCGCATTAATAAATGCTCAGATAAGCACCTTTAATTTACCCAAAGGTAGTAATGTATTGCAATTTGCATCGGTCAACTTTGATGCATCAATATTTGAGATTGTTATGGCTCTTTCAACGGGGTCAACACTACATCTAGCTCAAAAAGAAGAGCTAATTGGAGATGGTTTATTAAATATTTTAAGCCGTAGAGAGATCAACTGGGCTGTTCTACCACCCGCAGTCGTTTCAACTCTAGATGATCACCAGTTACCAAACCTAAAAACACTAATCACCGCAGGGGAGAGTTGCTCTGAATCACTCGTCAAACGTTGGTCTCAAGGACGTAATTTCTATAATGCTTATGGACCAACCGAAACAACTGTTTGGGCAACTGTTTCAAAACTTGATTCCAATAGCCTTATTTCTATTGGAAAACCTATCCCGAATACACAAACCTATATTCTGGACACACATTTAAAACCTGTTCCTATTGGTGTACCTGGCGAGCTACATATTGGAGGAGATGGACTCGCCAAAGGTTATCTTAATCAACCAGAACTCACTGCCGAAAAATTCATCCCTAACCCTTTTAGCAAGGATGTTACTTCTCGACTTTATAAGTCAGGCGACCTTGCACGCTATTTACCTGATGGCAATATTGAATTTCTTGGTCGGCTTGACCATCAAATTAAAATCAGAGGCTTTAGAGTTGAACTAGGTGAAATTGAATCAACGCTGTTAACTCACCCTGCGGTTGAAAGTGTGTTAGTGATGGCCAGAAATGACATGATGGGCTCCCCCGACGGTGAATCATTGCTTGCAGCCTATGTCATCACCAAAAATGACCAACTTCAAACATCAGAACTAAAACAACTATTAAAAAACCAACTACCCGACTATATGGTACCTTCTGGCTTTGTTTTACTCGATGCATTTCCACTAACACCCAATGAGAAAATTGATCGAAAGGCTCTACCCATTCCAGAACTGGGCACTGGAAAAAGAAAGGGGAGTCAACAGCTTCCTCGAAATGAAATTGAAAAAATTATTGCAGACATCTGGCAAGAGGTACTTAACCTGAGTAATGTCAGTACTGATGAGAATTTTTTTGACCTAGGCGGTCACTCCCTATTGCTCGCACAGGTGCACAGTAAGCTGCCGGAGAATTTAAGAACCAAGCTGTCTATGGTGGACTTGTTTAAATACCCAACCATACATACGCTGGCTCACTACCTTGAAGTTGACGATGAAGAAGAAGTTTTTTTCCTTCAGCACGACGAACATATAGAACGAATGCGCTTACGGAGACGCTTACTAAAAAATATTCGTGGTTTAAAAATTGCCATCGTGGGCATGTCGGGTCGTTTTCCTGGAGCAGAAAGTGTTAATGAATTCTGGCAAAACATTATCAATAAAGAAGAGTCCATAAAATTTTTCACTGATGATGAACTCCTCAAAGCGGGCGTCTCTAAAACCCTGGTTAATGACCCAAACTATGTTGGCGCCAAAGGCGCGATTAAAAACCCCAAGGGTTTTGATGCAAACTTCTTTGGCTATACCCCCCGAGATGCCCAGATAACAGACCCTCAGCACCGTTTATTTCTTGAATGCGCCTATGAAGCACTTGAAGATGCCGCCTGTGTGCCTGAAAAGTTTAAGGGCTTGATTGGTGTTTATGCCGGCACCGGCATCAATAATTATTTAATGAATCATATTTCTGCCCACCAAGGCCTCGTAAATGCCTTGGGTGATTACCCGGTAATGATTGGAAACGATAAAGACTTTCTTGCGAATAGAGTCTCTTACAAGCTTAACTTGAATGGCCCGGCGATGGTGATTCAAACCGCCTGCTCTACCTCTTTAGTCGCCATTCACTCAGCCTGTCAGGCTTTAATTAATGAGGAGTGTGATGCCGCGCTGGCAGGAGGGGTTTCACTAGGCAAGCTGGACGATGAAGGTTACCTGTATAAGAAAGGTATGATCATGTCACCCGATGGACACTGCCGAACCTTTGATGAAAAAGCTGGAGGGACCATATCAGGTCAAGGTGCTGGCGTGGTGTTATTAAAACGTCTGGATGATGCTTTAAAAGATAACGACCATATTTATGCCGTCATCAAAGGCTCCGGCATTAATAACGATGGCGCAGCTAAAAGTGGTTATACCGCCCCCTCAATTGAAGGTCAGGCGACGGCAGTCATGTTGGCACATGCCAGCGCTGACATTACACCAAAACAAATTACCTATATTGAAGCACATGGCACCGGCACCTCTATTGGTGACCCGATTGAAATTGAAAGCCTTAATTATGCCTTTCGACATAGCGCCAGTATGGACCAAAGCAATGCCGATACTATGCCCGGCAAGAATGCCTGCGCAATTGGTTCGGTAAAAACCAATATTGGGCATATGGATGCAGCCTCTGGTGTGGCGGGTTTAATTAAAGCCGCAAAAGCGCTGGAGCAAACTGTTCTTCCGCCCAGCCTTCACTTTGAAACAGCCAACCCCAAAATCAACTTTGATAACTCACCTTTTTACGTAAACACTGAAACCAAGTCTTGGCCTAGCCAAGTCGGGCCACGCCATGCGGGGGTGAGTTCTTTTGGTATCGGCGGAACCAATGCGCATATTGTGTTAAGCGAAGCGCCAAGCAAAACAAGTGCTGGTCGATCACGACCTTGGCGCATCATTACGCTTTCGGCAAAAACAGAAACCGCATTAGAAACAATGACGGCGCAATTTCTTAACTATCTCAAAAGCCACCCTAAAACCAGCTTTTCTGACATTTGTTATACGCTTCATACAGGGCGTAAGGTTTTTGAACATCGCCGCTATTTGGTGTGTGAAAATGCTGACGATGCTATTTTAGAGCTATCAAAAATATTGCCTGAAGAGGCGACACAAAAATCATCAAGTCGTATTGTTACGAAAGTCGATTCAAAAATTCCACGTAAAATTGCTTTTATGTTCTCAGGCCAAGGATCTCAATACGTCAATATGGCACGCAAGCTTTATATGGTTGAACTTACCTTTCGGGAAGAAATTGATCGCTGCCGAAACATCCTGAAAGAACGCTTCGTGTTTCTTTTTGAACGACTGGTTGAAGACGACTTTAACGCACTAAGCGACAAAGTTCATGACACCTATATTACCCAGCCAACGCTATTTATTACTGAATATGCTTTAGCCAAAACGCTCATTTCGTGGAATATAAAACCCGACGTGATGATCGGCCATAGTATTGGAGAGTATGTAGCGGCTTGTCTGGCTGGCGTGTTTACGCTTGAGCAAGCACTTGAGTTAGTCACTATTCGGGGCCGAATGATCTATGACCTTGAAAAAGGTGATATGTTGATGGTTGAGCTGTCTGAACAAGATGCACAGAACTATCTTAATGACTCACTGTCAATGGCTGCCATTAACGGTGAGCAGCGGTGTGTGATTTCAGGCCAGTCTGAAGCGATTCTTACTTTACAAAAAGAACTAACCGGAAAAGATATTCAAAACCGAATTCTGCATACCTCTCATGCTTTCCACTCTCATATGATGAATGAAATATTAGATGACTTCACCACATCGGTAGCTCGTCGAGACCCACAAAAACCAACGGTGCCATTTGTTTCCAGTTTAACGGGAAAAATGATTACCGATGCACAAGCGACCTCACCTGCGTATTGGGCACAACATTTACGCAATACGGTGCGTTTTCACCAAGGCTTGGAAACGCTTTTCGATCAACGCCAAAATGACAGCAGCGGGTTAATTCTATTAGAAGTGGGGCCAGGAAAAACACTGGCAACACTCGCCAGGCAGCACCCGGATAAAACCGATAAAGATGTGGTTTATGAAACCATGCGCCACTCTTATGAAGATATTTCTGATACCAGAAAGCTCCTTACAACCATTGCCAAGCTATGGATGAATAACGTAAATATTGACTGGGAAGTATTTCATGCGAGCCGTCAACGTTACAAAATTCCATTACCGACATACCCATTTGAACGTTTGGATTACTGGGTGGAGTCTGGTAATAAGTTACGTTTAACGCAAGACCGAAGAGGCATGGATGACCAAACACTTCCTGCGCTTCCAAATGAAAAATGCACTATAAAAGTTGCACAAACAGCGGCAGAGGAACCTAGAGACAAGTTCGATGCATTTATTTGTCAGCTTTGGGAAAAGAGCCTTGGTGTTAGCACGGTAGGGATTCACGATAATTATTTTGACTTAGGTGGCGATTCACTTCGGGCAGTGAGCATTGTCGATAAACTAGTCACAAAGTACAAAACACCTATCGCAACACATATTCTAATTCAAAAACCAACCGTAGCAGAGTTATCCGACTATATTAAATCAGTCACGCAGCACCCTGAAGCGGCAGGCACCGAAGACAACGACCAAGCCTATACCTTATCGCTAGTGACCATTCAAAAAGGCAGCGAGCGTAAGCAGCCCTTATTTATGGTTCACCCGATTGGAGGCGAAGTTTATTTCTATCGGGATCTGGCACATCAACTCGGTGCAGACCAACCTTTGTTTGCCTTTCAGGCGACAAGCCTAGCTGGTCAGACAGCCCCTTATGACGAAGTTGAAACCATGGCAAGTGATTATATTTCTGAGTTAAAAGCGATTGGCGCTAAACCACCCTATTTATTAGGCGGGAGTTCGTTTGGTGGTTTAGTTGCTTATGAAATGGCTCAGCAATTAAAAGCTAATGGTGAAGAGGTGCGTTTATTGGTAATGATCGATACGCCATTCCCGCAAGAAATGCCCGCAAACCTAAACAACAGTGCGGCTATTTTAGATTACTTGTTAAAGGACAAAATTCCGCTTGATATGGACCTGTTGAATAAGCTCGAACCCAAAGAGCAGATTAACTATGTATTAGAGGAAGCAAGGTTACGAGGTAAAAGCGAGGTCATTCCCCCTCATCTTGGCGTACCGCTATTTAATACCTGGATGGCACACCAGGTAGCAACGTTTGACTACATCCCCAAACCTTATGCCGATGATATCGTGTTTTTTCGCCATACAGAACGCATGGAACATTTCCCAGCTGCTCCGCATGAAGCATGGCTCGAATATGTAGAAGGCAAAGTAGAAGTACATCAGGTACCCGGGGATCATATCACTATGAATTACCAGCCTTGTGTCAGTGTATTAGCCACACATTTGAAGATTGTATTGAAAAATACAGCAGCGCAAATACAGCGGGATGCGCATGCCCCACAGGAGAATATATTGTACCCGCAAAGTTACGCGTAAAGAGTTTTACTTGAGGCACACCTTGTTGTTTCGGTGTGCTTACCCTGCCCCCTTCTCTGTCATTCCGGTATGTTCTTCAGCCGGAATCCATGGTTTTAATGCCGTATTGGAAATAAGAGAACTGGATTCCGGCTAAAAAGACTACCGGAATGACAATGGGTGGGGATTACCAGAATAACAACGGGAGGATTATCTGAACGACAAGGGAGTGTGAATACCCTTGAAGGCAGATGAACGATTAAGTCAAAAGAACAAATACACCTACCCATAAAGTAGACATGCGACAATTTGTCACTCCCTTCTTTTTCGTCTCGCATTTATCATTCCTAAAATTTTAAACCTTTAGGAATGATGCAATGACTTACCTTAAAACGCATACTTTTGGCTGCGGCCTTGTTCTGGCGGCTTCGTTACTTGGAGGCTGTGGAAGTAGTGGCGGCAGTAGTGATAATAATGCAGCACAAAGTGAAATTAGCGGTTCTGTTTTTGCGTCTTATATGGAAGGGGCAAGTGTTAGCATTTATGACACTTCAGGTAACCTCGTTGCTGGGCCGGTTACAACAAATGCACAAGGTGGGTTTACGATTACTCTCGATACAGCACATCTGGCAAGTGCTTTGATTTTTAAATCTACCGGTGGTGATTTTATCGATGAGGTCACCGGCGCGGTCACCGTTGGTGGCGCACTATCAACCCTACTTGCATCAGACACCTTAGCAGGCTCTGTCGATCTCAGCGTTAATTTGACTCCAAGCACTACTGTCGTTGAACGCTTGGTTAGTGAGCACGGTAAAACATTAATTGAAGCTCAAGATGCTTTTGAAAACGCTTTTGGTTTTTTACCTACACCACATATTTTGCCGAGCGATGCCACCACAACCGATGCAGATGCAAGCGATGATCAAAAACTAGCCGGTTTGCGTGCAGCGGCTTTTAGCCAGTTAAATAATGACTTAGGTTTAGAGGCTAACCAGCAATTTGATTTGATCTTACAACTTGCCGACGATTTATCTGATGATAGTTTTGATGGTAAAAATGATGCGACCGATCTAAACATTGATGGTATCTCTCTAGGAACTGATATCAAGAGTAAGTACTCACAATCATTTATTGCATTCAAAGAAAGTGATAAAAATAAAACAGCGCTAACTAACACACAAATAGGTACTTTACCCTTTGCTCAACTCGCCTTATCAGAAAATTACAAAATTCAGTATGTACCAGGAATGATGACATCGGAAGGTAAAGCAACTGTCAAAGTAAAAATTTCTGACCTTGAAGGTACGCCAGCAACCGGTCTTAACCCTATGTTAATGCCAATGATGAATATGGCGACCCACCAACACAGCACACCAAAAGGGAGCTTTGTTGAAGACGCTGAAGAAGATGGAACTTACATTGCTACGATTTACTTTTTAATGCCATCAGAAATGAGTAATGGCATGTCGATGGGGTATTGGGACCTTAAAGTCAGCATAGGAGAAGAGAGTGTTCATTTTTACCCACCGGTCATGATGGCGATGGGTGATACCGCTAAAGTAAAACTGATCGATCAAAACGATGAAATACAGGAAATGGGCTCAGAGATGATGATGCCTCGTCCGTATTTTCTATTCAACAATGGTTTAAGTGCTGCGGGCGACAACCACGATTTCAGCATTTTTCTGGCGACTAAAGATAACATGATGAGTTTTCCTAGCTTAAATGATGACTCAGTTATAGTTGAAATGTCGATAAACCAAACTGACTGGACAACGGCAACGTATAGCACTCAGGGTATTTGGACAGGAAACAACCTGAGCGGATTAGCGGCAGGTGAAGATGGAACTGACATAATTTACGTTAAATTAACCGTAAACGGTGTGCAAGCGACAGATGATGGCAATGCCCCCGATGAGATTGCTGATGAGGCAATGTTCTTTGTAACACCTAGTTCAAACATGGGAATGGATATGTAAAAGGTATGCAAAAAGTGAGATTGTTCTCAGCATTCTTTTGCCATATTCATCTTTTATAGTGGGTTATAAATGAACAAGATTATTTCTAAGTTTGTATTCAGTGGTTTGCTCCTTTTCCCATTGAATATTTGGGCTGCATCCTGTTGTGGTGGCGGGTCAGCCTCTTCTTTAATCTTGCCGAAGTTAGCAACAGCCATGGTAGATTATTCATTATCTTATGAAAATTATGATGGTTTTTGGAATACGGAAGGGAGTCATATTGATGATCCTGCAGGCTCTGATTTAAACCAGTTTCGTACCAACCTGGGTTTTGCTTACCGGCTGGCTGATCGCTGGCAAGCTAGCATTACAGCCCCCTATGTATGGAATAAAAACGAATACCCCGGAATTGACTCAAGAACTCATGGCTTTGGTGATAGCACTGTCGGCTTTTGGTATGAGAATTTTGACGATGTAAAGTGCGTTTGGAAAGTCACCAACTGGAAAAGTCTCATTCCGGCGGTATATTTTGGTAGCACCCTGACAATACCTACGGGCGAATCAGCCTACTCCGGCGAAGTAGATAATAGCTTTGACGTAACCGGCCGAGGTAGTTACCGGTTAGATGCGAACCTTTTTATAGAAAAAACGATTTACCCATGGAGCCTGAGTTTACAGATGTCATACGGCAAATATCTGGAACGCTCTGTTAATCAGGAGTTTGGGCGCTATGTCGACCCTTATGATAAGCAGCTAGGTGATAGAATCTCTACAGGCTTATCTGTCGGCTACACATATTTTCTGGAGTCATTAAGCACCTTAACGTTTATGACTTCTTTAAATGACTTACGTGAGCGTGATGGTGAAATTAATGGAAAGAAAGATCCGTCGATTTTAGGTTTCAAGAAACAATCCATTGGTGTATCCACTTCCTACACAACTCCTGCGCTGGACTGGATATATAAACTCTCATTTAATCGTGCGCTTCATGGTAATGGCCGAGGTGAAAATTTCCCGACGACCGACATTATCACTTTAGGAGTCAGTTATGTTATTAGATAGGTTCAAAACGATGCACAAAAACCTGTTTGTGATATTAATAACATTAGCCTTATGTGCCTGTAACGATGACCTGAACCCTTCTGATTCAGATAAACGCCCTACAGTTGAAACTGGCAGTAATGGTCATCATGTCGGGAATATAGCCGTTGATTTCACCATTATGGACACCTTAGACAATACGATAAATTTGGCAGATGAGTTACTGGCAAATGATGCTGTGGTTTTGTATTTCACAATGTGGTGTCCGCTTTGTGACACGCATATGTCTAGTATTAGGAGAAATGTAAAACCTAACCTTCCTAATGTTAAATTTTTGGTGATCGATTATGTATCAGGCTCTGTTAAGCAGTCAGTTTCAGCACAACTATCAAATGGTTATGCTTCTGAAACGGTTATTCCTGATCTTGAACACCTGCTATTAAAACAATTTGATGCCACCATGGGCTCTACGATTGTGATTGATGCCTCAGGGGAGATCTTAATGAACGAGGACTACAAACAATCTAAAATACTATCAGTGCTTAATTTGTAAGAAGGCATATTTGAAATAATAGCGCCTTTTGTACGATGGTAATTTTACTAAACTAAGCCGTAGCTTCTGTTACGCTTTCCTCTTACCATTCCGGTAGTCTTTTTAACCGGAATCTATGATTTTAATGCCACATCAGATATAAAAGAACTGGATTCCAGCTGAAGAGCGCGCCGGAATAACAAGCGGAGAACGTATAGGAGTGACGGAAGTGAGTTGAGTCTTACAAATCGCTCTAATAAATAAAAAAGGGCCGTCTTATTAAAGACAGCCCTTTTAGTATTCTAGGTAGAATAGAAAGTTTACTTAACTTTTCTACGGCTTGCGACTAGTCCTGCCAAACCCAAGCCAAGTAGAGCAAGTGATCCTGGCTCTGGTACTTCAGTAACGGTTAACTTCCACTCTTCCGTTTCACCTTGGTATAAATAACCCGTTGGGTTAAATAAGCTTTCATAATTATCTTCGTATTCTGAAGTCCACTGATCTCCCCAACCATCACCGTTAGCCTTAACAATAGAGTGGCTACAAGTCACCCGAGCACGCAACCAGGTTTCGCCCGCATGTGCCGCAGTCAAGTGAATATCGTCTGAGAAGTAAGTGATATTTGGCGTATCAGGCGTTTTGTAGCTACCAAGACTGCTTTCTACAGCAGTGTTTACAACATTTCTTTGAGGAGCAATGACATGCTCGCCATAAGCGATTTGGTCAACGGCATCAAATTGACCTTGTACACCCGCCCAATCAACCCATGCTTTCATATGGTCAGCATAGTGCGTGCCTACATTGCTTTTATGCATGTTGAATCTAAATTTAACCGTTTCACCAACAAACATCTCGTCACGACCCCAAGTTGCACCGTTATCCACACTCCAGCTAACACCATATGGATCAGTCCCGTCTGACAAATCCTGCCAGCTAGTAGTTCTATGCGTCGAATCGCCATATGAAGCTGGAATAGCATAACTACTACTTGCCCATAAAACGACCGATAAACCTAATAACGTACGTGCTAAATGTCCCATTTTAATACTCTCTACTGCTAAGTTTAGTTTAAAGTTTATACTTATAAATAATTCTAAAATTCCATTTCTTAGTAACTATTCCTTTTATAGACCCATATAAAGCAAATAGGAGACCAATATCGATACTCCGTTGTTTTTAAAATACTTTCACCCTAAATATTAACAAAACGTAACATATAGTGTAAAAAAAACAGACACATTTATAGGCTGAATTTAAATTAGCCAGCACTGTTGATGCTTACCTTTTTTTCCTAAAATTACATTCCGAGACAGACATAAACAACAAGACCACAAATCTGTGACCTAAAGACTTATCATCATTTGAAATAAGCTTTATAGTTAGAAGATTCACTTTATTTGGAGTTTTTCTCAATGCCTGCTTACATTGGCTTTATTTCATCCCTGCAAGGGACGGCTGTCGCTACAAAAAGTTCAGGAGAAGAGATTACACTCGCCGTTAACAATCCTGTTTTTGAAGGTGATCATATTTCAGTTTCAGGCGATGATGCCGAGGCAGTTATTACTACGGTTCAAGACCAGACAATCAAGGTCCCTGCGAACACAACAACGATATTGGAGCAATCGACCTCTAAATCAGCCATAGAGCAAGTCGAACAACTTCAAGCAGAAATATTAAACAATGAAGACTTTGACTTCAGCCAACTTGAAGCCACCGCAGCAGGGCCATTAGAGCAAACGGGCTTTGCGACCACGCCTATCATAGAACTTTCAGAAAACGTCATTGAATACCATAGTAGCGTTAATTCTTTTAACAATGATTCGCCAAACTTTACTGATGCCGATAATGCTACAGATACAGTTAGTCAAAACGATGAAAGCGGTCTTTTAAATACCGCCCCATCAATTATCGGAGAAACTTTTGCAAATGTTACGGAAGACTTTCAGACCTCAGTACAAGGAAACATTAATACAGCAGCCCTTTTTAGCACAAACACACATGCAACGACTTATGGACAGATCAGCTATAACGAACAGGGTGACTGGCGATACGAACTTAACAACCAGCTTTCAGAGGTTCAGGCTTTAGGCGCTGGTGACATACTCACTGAAAGCATTGCAATAACAGCACAAGATGGTGCATCATTTTTTGTTGAACTAACCATCAACGGCAGCAATGATCGCTCAAGCATCAGTGGCGCTATTCGCGAAAACGTCACTGAAGATTTAGTTGGCGACTCGAGCAATCAGGTCGTCGAAGTCAGCGGCAACCTTAACATCGAAGACATTGATTCAGGCGAAGCTCGTTTTATTTCAGAAAGTGAAATTGAAACAACCTATGGCACCGCTGAAATAAACGCTCTAGGCGAGTGGCACTATGTATTGAATAATGAATTAAGCGCTATACAAGGTCTAACAAATGATAGCCAATTGACTGATCACTTTTCTGTACGCTCTTTTGATGGAGCTAACCAAACAATCCAAATCACCATTCAAGGTTCGGATGACAGCCCCCTTTTAAATGGCAGCAATCGAGTTGAACTAAACCTTGCCAGCAACGATACAGTCAATGGCCAACTAGGTATTAACGACCCTGACTTTGGTCAGTCTCATTTTCAGGCGGAGTCAAACATTTCAGGCAACTTTGGTTTTGGCAGCATTGAAGAAAATGGCAGTTGGTCCTATCACGTTGATACAACTCATCCTGAGATTAACGAGCTTGATGCAGATGCGCTAATCCATGACTCTTTTATCGTTACCACCGCCGATGGAACGGAACAAACGATCATCATTCCTATCAGTAACACACCTGACAGCATTGCAACTGCAAGCATCAGCAATGGCGAGTCAAATAACAGTTTACCGATCATTGAACTTAACAGTGATGATGAACTACTGACCTTTAATAACAGCCTGGCAAGCGATGAAAGTGCTGATATTTATATTTGGGATTCTGGAAGCAATGGGACAAGCATCGGCTCAAACACCGACAACATATCTCAATTCACTTTTGGCTCTGGCGGCGATATCCTTCAGCTAAATGATTTATTGCTTGAGGCGCACTCAGAAAACGAACTGGATCAGTTTTTACACTTCACGTTTGATGGTCAAGATAGCACAATTGAAATCAGCACAGACGGGCAAGCTTCAAGCAACCACTCTTTAGTAGTGAACAATGTTGACTTAACAAGCTTCGGTAATTCTGATGGCGAGATAATTCAACAGTTGATCCAGCATGGTAATTTAGATGTTGTTGGACTATAAAAAGTTGCCTAGATCGTATCATCATCCGAGATAATTGACGGTAAAGGTGTATTAAGCTTAGAGCGTAATTTTTCACGCGAGATCAACTTGTCTTGCACCATTTCAGGTAATTCGGTAAACAAAATCACATTCTTTTTTACCAATAAATGCACTAAATCTTCTGTCACTCTTGCAATTTCAGCATCGGAATCTTGCAGGGCAAGTCGAACATCATTCTCACTGCCAGCCGCATTAATAAACATAGTAATGTCTGGATGATTTGCAGGTAAATGCTCTTTCACGCCATCGTTTGGCTCTTTTAATAAGGCACATATACTGCCGTCAGACTTACGAACCACATATGGCACTTCTTTTCTCCTTTTTGGTCTAGACTTAAATACCAGCCAAATTAACAGACATAAAGTCCAGTAACTTCCCGCTTAGATTTAGTATTTGATACTTGGATAAATACAAATCTTTTTGTGCATCCACTAATTGTAGTTTTGCTCTCAATAATTCATTTTCTGCATCCAGCAAATCAATTAAGCTTCTTTGCCCTATCGTAAACTGCTTGCCGTAAGCCGTTTTTGTCAGTTGGGATAATTCAACATAATCCTCTAAAAACTTAACCCGCTTAGCACTCGATTTATAAGCAAACCATGCATGCTCAGCATCACGTCGAATTATACGCCGGGCATCATCAAGCTCATATTCAGCACGCTGATTTAATATTCGACTCTGAACCTTGACCGCTTTATCACCACCACCATTGAAAAGGTCATAACGCATTCGCAGCATCACAAACAGATCATTATTTTTGTCCTCAACCCCATCTAAATTTTTGTTCCAGCTTGCCCCTGATTCAAGATGCAAAGTGGGTAAATCAGTATTTTTTGACGCTTTCGCTGACGCCAGTGCTGACTGGGTTTGCTTTTGACGAGATATTATCAACGGATTAAATTGAATGGCATCCGCTACAAATACATTGCGACTTTCTGGTAACTTAAAGAGTTTATCCTGAAAAACAAGCGATTTTGCGGCCTCTAATCCAACCACCCTGAAATAGTCGGCATTTGCTTTCATCACGTTATTTTTTGCAGCCGCCACATTTGCAAGAGAAAGTGATAATCGGGCGTTGATTTGATTTATCTTGGCATAATCATCTTTACCAGAACGAACACGAGCACCAATGTTTTCAGCAATTTTTTGGTGCGCTTGTAAGTTAACGACATTAAAATTAAAAATACGATTCGTTGCTGCAACACTTAAATGGCTTTCAATTGATTTCATTGCCACTTCACCTGCTAAATGCAGCAAACCAAATTCAATAGAATCATAAGTTTCAAGCTCACTTTCACGTTGCCAGTGAGTTTTAAAGCCGTCAAAAAGCATCTGATTTAAATTTACAGAAGACTCTCTACGCGATAAGTCATTCCAATCATTACCAGCTAATGATTGTGTTGATGAGTTATTGCTTTTTTCACGCCCAAACCCCAAACCGACAGACAGCTTTGGAAGGAAAGAAGATTCAACTTTATTAACCTGCTCATCTTGAGCCTGGTATTCACTAAATTTTGACTTGATTTGCGGATGACTGTTAACAGCTAAACTAACGGTCTCGTCAATTGATCGAGCTTGTGCAATACAATTCGGTGCAACAAAGCCACTTGCGACCATCAGACACAAAGCCGCACGCGCGATAATTCGCATTCCTATCTAACCCCTACTTCTTTTTGGGCACTTAACCCTTATTGTTATCTATCCGTAGAATTTAGTCAGTGCTCGCGATAAACCCATAAAAACCGGGTTTTCACAATTATGACAATAACTAAAAATGTCATCACCCTAGTCCATATGGTGATTAACCCTAAGCTTCTGTTAAAGCAACCTGCTTTGCTTTTAAAATTGGCTTAAGAATGTAATTCAATATAGTTTTTTTCCCTGTCAGTATATCAACCTGAGCAATCATACCCGGAAATATAGGCAAAGCCTTATCTTTTGATCCTAAGTCATTCGTTTTTGTTTTAACCCGAACCAGATAAAAGCTCTCACCCTTTTCATTAAGGATTGAATCAGCACTAATATGTACGACTTCTGCTTCTAGCCCACCGTAAACAGTAAAATCATAAGCAGTGAACTTTACCATTGCTCGTTGCCCTGGGTATAGTCTTGCGATATCAGCAGGGCGAATTTTTGTTTCAATTAATAGCGCATCCTCGATAGGAACAATACTAACGATATCCATCGCGGGCTGAACAACCCCACCAATCGTATTCACCATTAGCTGCTTAATTGTTCCTTTCACTGGAGAACGCACCTGTGTTCGCTTAACTCGATCTCCAAGCGCGCTATCCGACTGAAATAATCTCGGTAGCTCGGCAAGTATATCACTTAATTCTTTTTGCGCATCACTCCGAAAATTGACAATTAACTGTGCGTGTTTATTTTTTAACTCCGCTATTTCCGCATTTATTTGGGGCATACGAAACTGGCTCTCTGCAGCATCGCCAGAGGCTGCCAAAACCATCTTTTCTACTCGAAGTAATTCCACTCTTGAAACAACGCCATCATCAAATAATGGTTTTAAAATATCTAATTCTTTTTGAGTTAATGCTTGCTCATTTATGGCTTGCTTATAATTAAACTCTGCTCTAGCCAAAGCTTGTTTTTTCTGTTCAATCTGCTGATCAACGACATTTTTCTCTCCTTCAAGCTGCGCTCGACGATCCCTAAACAGAAGTCGCTGCTCTTTAATCAAACCAGGAACTTCTTTCTCTAAACCGGAAGAAAATTCTATTTCTGGCACCCCTTCAATTTCAGCCCGTAATCGAACCTCCCTCAACTGAAGCGCTAATATCTTATATTTGTTTTCCTGAAAACTTGCCTCAAACTGAGTGTCGTCGATTTTGAGTAAAATCTGATTCTTTTCAACTAAACTCCCTTCTGATACATGTAACTCAGACAAGATCCCGCCTTCTAAATTCTGCACAACCTGTAGTCGCTTTGAAGGAATAACTTTCCCATCCCCCCGAACTAACTCATCAATTTCAGCATAAGCAGACCAAGCAATAAGCGTTATAATAAATAAGCATATAACCCACAGGATAAGGCGTGACTTTATCGGTGGCATTATTTGACTGACGTAGGCAGTAGATGAATTAGTACTGAATGAAGACATACTAAGACGCTCCCCCAGAGAATTCTTGTGAGCCAGTTTGAACCAAGCCTCGCTTTAGTGCATCCAAGACTTTTTCTTTTGGCCCATCTGCAATTACCCGGCCTTCATCCATAACAATCACTCTATCAACCAAAGACAACAGTGATGCCCGGTGCGTACTGAGTATCATCGTTTTATTTTTTGAGAATTGGCGGATTTTTTCAACCACTATACTTTCTGTTTGATTATCCATCGCACTGGTCAATTCATCGAACAGTAATATTTTGGGCTTACCAACTACCGCACGTGCTATCGCCACGCTTTGGCGCTGACCACCTGACAACCCTCGTCCTTGCTCACCAATGGGCATATCAAACCCATTAGAATGCCCCTTAACAAAACCACTCAAACCTGCAATTTCTGAAGCCGCTAATAAAGTTTCATTATCACTCAAAGGTGATTTCAATAAGATGTTCTCTTTTAACGTACCACGAAACAGCGTGACATCCTGTGGTACATAAGCCATGCCAGCCCTAAGCTCTACTGGGTCTAGCTGGTCAATATCAATATGATCGATTCTTATCTGGCCACTCGTTGCTTTCCCCAAGCCAAGCAATAAACGCATCAAGGTACTCTTTCCGGAACCTATTTTGCCGATTAAAGCGACTTTCTCTCCAGCCCTGACTTTAATATTCAAATCTTTCAGAATCATTTGCTTTTGATCATAAGTGAAATTCAAATTCTGAATATCGATATCACCGTCCAACTGTGACCGATTAAGGTAAGTCATCTCAGTGCTTTGCTCTACAGGAAGTTGTGTTAAATCATCTAAAGCGGCCAATGCAGATTTTGCTTGATAGTACTGTGCAGCCAAACTAGCCAGTTGAGCCATTGGTGCTAAAGCGCGACTGCTCAATAACACACAGGCTATCAAAGCCCCCATACTCATCTGGTGAGCACCAATTTGATAGGTGCCTATGACGACAACAACCACAACCGTAAACTGAATAATAAAACCTGACACCATGGCAATCGAGTCAGCCAAGCGACGCGAACTGACGCCTGCTCTGGCTAGATAGGCCAGACACTCTTCCCAAAAACCTTGCTGCCTTCCTTCGGCATTAAAGGCCTTAATGGTTTCAATGCCGCTTAAGGTTTCAACCAATACTGCATTTTTCTGTGCCGCTGCACGTTGTGACTTTTCGATAATCGATTTCAAAGGGAAATGAATAACAAAGCCGTAAACCAGCATCACCAAACCAGCAATGAGTGGCGCCAGAGACACAATGCCTCCGACATAAAAAATAACCCATATGAATAGTATCGAGAAAGGTAAATCAACCAGTGCTGTCAACGTAGCGGCCGTGAAAAAATGTTTGATTGAGTCAAAGTCTTTAAGCTTACTGGCAAACTCTCCAACAGAGTCAGGAAACACATCGACGCGTAAGTTTAATGCCCGTTCGAATAAACGGCTTGATAGTTTTATATCTAAGCGCTGCCCTGCCAGTTCGATAAAATAATGGCGCAATAGTTTAATCACTAAGTCAAAGATAAAAACCAAAGCGACACCTGAAGCGAGCACCCATAATGTTTCAATCGCATTGTTGGGCACAACACGGTCATAAACATTCATAACAAAAAGCGGGCTTGCCAAGGCAAATAAGTTTACAAATACGGCAGCAAGTAAAACATCTCTATACACAGAACGCATAGAGATAACCTCATTCATTAACCACCGAGAGAAGCTAGGTTTCGAAGACATTTTTTCTGTTTTAAGTGAAGAGAATGGGCGAGATAGATTTACCGCCTCACCTGAATATAAAGAGTTAAGCTCACCTTTGGACAAAACACGTTTCAGCTCCTTTTCATTTTCTATTTCAAGCGTCTCTTCAGCGAGTCGTTCGACAGAAAACAGGGAGACAGTGTATTGATCTTTCTCATGAGAAAAAGACTCTAATACCGCCACAGGCTGTGAAGGGTTTTTTAGCAATAAAATAATCGGTACAGTACTTTCAACCAGTTCACCTATGGAGCAGGCTATTTTTTCGGATTTAAAGCCTTTTCTTTCCGACGCTCGCAGACAGGCTTCAAGGCTGACATGCTCTTGGCCACTGCCTATCTCATTATCATCTTGACCATTAAAACCAGAGAGAGGAATGCCAGCAAGAAAAGAGGATTTTGAACTTTGGAGTCCATTCATTTTTAGGCTTAATAAAAATGCGTCCAGAATCGGATGCGAATCAGTCAAAAGTAAAGGTCTCCAGTTAGGTATATGCTTTAATGATAGCAGTATTTAAGCCCACCGCAGTTATCATTATTAAAGATCCGGTGCTATGATCAAAATGAAATGCGACAGGAGATTATTCAGTGCTCAAAAAACACCTCAATTCAATGCTATTACTTCTTACAGGCTTGCTGTTAGTGTCTGCAAGTATATTTAGCGCAGCCGAACAAACGATCGTCTATAAAGTGATTGCCGAGGATGGCAGCATTTCATTTTCTGACGAACCTCAGGAAGGGGCAAAAGCAATACAAGTCAAACCTGTTACAACAATTCCGGCAATAGACGTCAAACAAAACAAAGCACTAACCCCCAAGCAATCAAACAGTGACAAGGCGGGCTACTACCAAAACTTAAGCATTGTATCTCCCGCGAATGATACGGCGTTTAATTCAGGGAATGGCAACGTACAAGTTACCGTCCAAGCTCAGCCAGCATTAAGAGGTGGCGACTTATTTGAACTCCAATTAGATGGCAAGTTCATCGCCAGTCAACGCGATACATCATTCCAACTAACGTCTGTTGACCGAGGGACACACACTTTAACCGTTAAAATCGTTAACGGAAATAAAGAGACACTTAAAGTAGCAATCAGCTCGATGACAATCCATCGCCCCGTAGCAAAACCTTTTTCAATTAATTAAATTCATCACAACCTTCATAGGAGATGCCTCCTATGAAGTGCCAGCCGCACCATAGCGAACACCAATCCGCTCACGACGCACAAAAATAGTGCACATATTTCTTATTCATTTATACTTATAAACCAAACTCATACGTTTCACAGCATTCATGCTGGCTTGGTTTACTTCTTGCTTTACGCTATGACTTATCGCTCCTTTAAGCCCTTGGTGACCACTTTATGCTTTCGAGTCTTTTTCATAGACGTGTTTTAGAAAACCTTTCGACGGCGGTTTTTTTAATCAATCGTAAGCTAGAAGTTATCTATACAAACCCGGCTGCGGGCATGCTACTTCAAACCAGTCAGAAGCGAATTTTAACTCATCAGTTTACGAGTTTGTTTTTACGGTCCGATGAAAAACTGGTGAATGAGTTTTCTTCAATTTTGGATACGGGTCACACTTACACCCAAAGAGAGTGCCAATTTGTACTTTCAAATGGACAAAACTTGCTCGCTGACTGCTCTGTAGCAAGTAACACAATAGATGGAAATGATTATTTAATCATTGAAATGCAATCAAAGGATCGGCTGATTCGCATTAGTCGTGAAGAGCAATTACAAGAAAATCAGGAAACGGCTGAGATTCTAATTCGAGGCCTAGCGCACGAAATCAAAAACCCCCTAGGCGGTATTCGAGGCGCTGCACAATTACTCGATGCTGAACTAACCGTTCCGGATCATCATGAGTATACTCAAGTAATCATGGATGAGTCTGACCGTTTACGTAACCTTTTAGACAGAATGCTCGGTTCCAACAAAGCATTAAATAAAACCTACCTTAACATTCATGAAATACTAGAACGCGTTTGCTCACTCATTCATGCAGAGTCGGGGGGACATATTCAAATTATCAAAGATTATGACCCAAGTATTCCAGAACTAAATGGCGATAAAAGCCAGCTAATTCAAGCCTTTTTAAATATAGCTAAAAATGCCTTACAGGCGCTGTCAAAGCAGACCGGTGTGGGCTCAAATGCCCAAATAACCATTCGCACCCGTACATTGAGGCAGTTCACGATAGGCCATTGTCGGCATAAGCTGGTTGCTAAAATTGAGATTATCGATAATGGGCCTGGCATATCAAAAGATTTCATTCAAAACATATTTTACCCCATGATCAGTGGTCGAGCTGAAGGGACTGGACTTGGCCTCTCCATCACACAAAGCATTTTTACAAAGCATGACGGTTTGGTTGAGTGCGAAAGCAAGCCAGGCAAAACAAATTTTATAGTTTACTTACCTCTGGAGCTAAAACATGAGCACTAACCCCCTTGTTTGGATCATTGATGACGACCGATCGATTCGATGGGTGCTTGAAAAGGCATTAGAGAAAGAAGCCTTTAATATTCGCTCCTTCGAAAATGCTGATGACGTGATGGCTCAACTTGAAACTGAAATCCCCGATGCGATTCTCAGTGATATCCGTATGCCTGGTATCGATGGACTTGAATTACTCAAAAAAATTCAATCACAATACCCTCAAATCCCGGTCGTTATTATGACGGCCCACTCTGATCTGGATAGTGCAGTGACTTCTTATCAGGGAGGAGCCTTCGATTATTTACCAAAACCTTTTGATTTGAATGAAGCGGTCGCATTGACACGACGAGCGATTGCA
>Ga0209184_1000590_pt1 | contig 35428 bp, 30 predicted proteins | sample EN8Hudsemesocosm_2_FD_184627 | JGI IMG/M metagenome (GOLD analysis project Ga0209184, IMG submission 184627) | Methane-oxidizing microbial communities from mesocosms in the Hudson Canyon - EN8C Hudson Canyon (SPAdes) (version 2) | ecosystem: Environmental > Aquatic > Marine > Cold seeps | place... | reverse complement strand
GATTGGGATGACCAAGACGAAGGCGATGATGAAGACTATACCGATTTCGAAGACGGTGACTACTCCGAATTTGAACCACAAGATTTAGCTTTTGATTTACCTGAATATGTTGATTTCTTAGCCCCTGGACAAGACGTAGTTGTTGAAGAGGCGATCTATGTTTTTAACGAAAATGAATCAGACTTAAGTGTTCAAAGCGTCAGCTTAGATAATGATCAACAATTTTCAATTATTGAAAATACTTGTGAAGCAGCGACGCTGAAACCTGAAGAAGAGTGCGAAATTACTCTAGGCTTTGTATCTTCTGATGCCGAAGAACACCAAGCAAATTTAAACATTTCTACCAGTGACCCTGAACATAACAATATTGAGGTTTCGCTATTCGGCATCGCTTTAGATTCACTTGAGCTAAGCGACAACTTTGATGGGATGGAAGGCATTGAAAACGAAGAATGGTTTTTTGATGGCGATAATGCATGGACGGGCGACATTGAAAGTGGAGAGTTTAATTTATCCTGCGACGCGGTATCTGAAAATGATAATGCCGTTCTAATGACAGAAATTGAAGGCCCAGGCACTTTAGAGTTCAGCATGAACCTGAGCGGTGATGTCACTGATAACACCATGAGCTTTTTGGTAGACGGCGAGCTTATCCTAACCTTAACGAGCGAACGTTCTGCGAAGCAGCATTCTGTAGAGCTAAGCGAAGGTAAGCATCAAGTAAGTTGGATTTATAATAAAACTGAAGCAAATTTTGCCACTGCAAAAGCGAAGGTTAGTCATATCGCTTTTAAAAACAACGAGCAAGAAGACTCAAGTGAGGACCCAAATGAAGAAGATGACAGTACTAATACTGACGAGTCTAAAGAAGAGCTCGAAAGTGCTTTAGAGACAATTGCTGACAGCGTAAGTGGCGCAGGCAGTATCGACGGTTGGTTGCTTGGTTTAATGGCGCTCTTGGGCTTTCGTTTATGGTCACGTAAAAAATAAATGAATATTCATTGATATAAATAGGTAGGTCTTGGCCCACCAGAAAAATCAGAGGCAGGCGTAAAACTTCGCCTCTGGTTTTAACGCTTAAAAAGATAAAATTGAGGATAATATGATACAAACACAAGTCGCCTATTTAAGTACACTTATAGTATTCATTGTGGGTTGTTCAAGTTTTTCGAGCAATGCTCAAGATCAGTTAAACCAGAATGTTTTAGAACCTCTGTATGGCATTACTATGATAAAAAATGCAGTCAAAGTAAGCGTTAAAAGTACCGGCTGTACAAATGAGGAAGACTTTATTATTGACCTAAAACCTACTCAATTTGAAATGCAACTAGCCGTAAAACGAACCAAGCCAGACCTATGCCGCCGGATGCCTAAAATCATCACGATTGAGAAATCACTGGACTATTCAACTTTAGAGCCTAATATTTCAATTATACTCGTCAATCCAATAAAGGTTAGTCGCAAATAGTGTTTATTAGTTATTCAAGTATGAAGGCCGTATTCCGAGTTATTTTATCGGTATTTTTGTTTGTAGGTTCTGTAAATACCATGGCGCAGAACGATCTTGATAAACAGGGTTCGACTAAAAAACAACCTCAGCGAATCCACTCGTCTAAACTGTTGCGCGAAAAACTTAGCTTGAGCATCGGCAGCTACTTTAGTCATGGTGAATATAACGTAGATAAAACGACTGAAATTTTTAGTGTGCCACTTCGGATTGGTTACAGCCGAGACGAATGGAGCGTTAGCGCCCAGATGCCTTACTTACATATCAGTGGCCCAGCTAGAGTAATCGCTGTTAGTGATGGCGCAGAAGTGATTGAAACAAAAGCTGAAGGAAATCGACAACGTTGGGGCAACGGTGACCTCCGGTTAAATGTTCAGTATCAATTACCAATCTTCTTTAAGTCAAAAGCCCGAGCCCATATTGGCTCGACAATTAAAGCCCCGATTGCTAGCGAAAAAGACGATCTGGGTTCCGGAGAATTTGATTACAGTGTATTTAGTGGCGGTTATTTACGCTTTGGACGCTGGGTTAGCAATGGTCGTATCGGTTACCAATTCATGGGGGACACTCAAGAAACACAATACAATAGCCGCTGGTATGCATCACTAGGTGGCTACTATTTATTTAACCGTGCTTATAGCATGGGGTTGAGCACTTACTTTAAACAAGCGGCAACCGAAACCAGCGAGTCGATTAGAACTGTATCTACCTACCTCAATTGGCGCTTACCCAAAGGGTGGCGGTGTAATTTTTCTATTGGAACCGGGTTTAGTGAGTCGAGCGCTGATCTATTTGGCGGATTTCAAGTGACAAAATCCTTTGTACGAAAGCGCCGTTAGCAGCCAGTCATTAGCCAGTATCATGTCGTCAAATGTTTGTTATTACTAAAGACTTGCATGAGCAAAGCGATCAAGCCCCTTTGCTCGTTCAAATTATTCCAGGAGCCGTTGCAGAAGTGTTTCACCTTATGGCGTTATTGCCGATTTTTTAATGGTTGCCGTCATATTTGGCAAGCATAAATTTCGAAACGCCTCAATCGGTCAAGAGTTAAAGAATTGAATCATAACGAACAAGAATTTTTTTAGTCCATCAAATACAGTAATCATATTTTTTGAAATGCTTAATAGACTCACCTCAAACAATCACCGAAAAGGTATGTTCGCCAGACAGAATATGAAAGAATGTTGTATGACACATTTCCCACTAAAGAGTGGGGCGTCCAATTTACTAGGTAGTTACTTGAACAATGATAAACGTATGCATTTATTGTGGTAAGAATAAATCGGAGGCGCTTGAAGCGTGTGAATCATGTTTTGGTTCGCCTAATTCACACATTGATGTAATACATTCAATTGTCTTGTGTTTCAGTGAAACGGAGCCATATCTAAATTTTTTGAGTCTTGAAGAAATTGAAGATATACGAAAAAAACTAATTGATGGTGATTCAATCGATATAAAATCCGAAGTGTTTAATAGAGCTGAAGAGGCTTATGGTGCTGTAAGGTCAAATAGTGGACCAAAGGTTATGCAGTATTTTGCTAATATATCACTTCCTATTACTGCAGTTGTTTTATTAACAATTTTGGCAATTATATTTATCTAAGGAAAGACATTGCAAGATAATCCATTTGCTTGATAAATGTTTTTACCACTACTTCTGGTGACGTTAGAATAACTAGAAAAATAGCTAAGGGTTTTGTTTTCTAGGTGCTTATTGACCTAATTGATGTTTATTAGTAATCCTTAATAGTTGAACAGAGAAACTAACACTTTTATCATTGGTTGAACGAAGTGAAATCAATCCCTTTGGACGATGGTTGATAAACTTGATATGCCAATCTCCCCATGCCTCAATGGTGGTGCTCTTCCTTTGTTGGTTCATTGGATAAATTAGGGAACCGATGTCTTGCAAACTTACTATGACAACCAATGCAAGACTCTAGTAACTTTGAATAATAAAACCCCACAAGTTCGATATGCCTTTCTTTGCTAACGTGCTCAAGCATTCCGGCATACTTATGAAACTGTTGATCTTTTCGTATAAATTCTTTCGGTAGCTTTTCATGAAGCTCATGCTTTTGTGACGCTGAAATTTTCTGCTTCAGGAGAAAGCTTCTGTTAATTCGTCCCGCAATATCAGAAACCTTTTCTAGATCGCCAGAAGCAAAGGCAGGAACAATGTTTTTCATGCCTTCTTGAAGCGCTAGCATCTCTCGCTTTAGCAATGTCCTCAATTCTGGTGACAGACTCTCAACGTCGCTTTCGGAGTAGCAGTTCTGTGATATAGCTCCTATCAAAACGACAAGTAACATACCAATTATTTTGTTCATAGTAATAACTCTCTCTAAATAGGTAATACAAGGTTAGCCGAGCGAGGAACGAGTCATGCTTAACGCTTGGATAGAAAAATTTGTTATGAGCCTTGTTCGATGTGATTTAGTATCGCACGAAACACCCTGGATACTTGGAACTCTACCAATTTATCTAACGCACCACCAATAATAGGTACTTTCATATGGCCTTCTGATAACCATAGAACACGAGTTTTTTCACCCATTTCCACTAAAGTAATTTCACCTTTGTCATGGCGTATTGAAATAGGGCTAGTCGCTTCTATGTGATAATGCATCTTGTTGGCCCTCTCAAAACAGGTAATGCGCTCTGTAAACTCAAATAAGCCAGCACCAATAATTCTGAGCGCTCCCTCACCATTCTTTTCATTCTTACCTTCTACTATTAGTTTTGATTTATTGATTCCAGGAAACTGCTTGTAATTACCGTGATCAGTGATGGCGTTAAATACGGTTTCTATATTTTTATTAAGAACACACTCTACTTTTATTTGAAACATTGTTCATCCTGGATGCTATAGCACTCGAAAATAGGACTGGGTTCGAAGTTTCAGCCAGCTTGCTGTCGCTCATTGATGTATTTATCATGAATTATTATTCTCTAATTCCTGGCCAAACAATATTCTATGCCCCTCAGGTGTTATAATGCCAAACTCTCTGATTCCCCAAGGTTTATCTGAGACCTCCTCAGTAAACAGAACACCTGACTCTTTATAAGTTTGAAACAAAGAATCTATATTCTCGCAGTTAATATATGCGAAATATGAATGATTATTTGTTTCTTTTACTGATATTTCATCAGAACAATGACCCAGCATTACATGAAAACTTTGAAGACTAATAAACGACCAACCCTCAGTTCTGAATCTTAATTTAAACCCTAGTTTTTCTATGAAATATTGTTCTGATCCTTCCAAATCATTCACGGCTAATACATGCTGAGTCGCTTTTACCTTAAACATAAAATTATCCGATCCTTGGTTTATATCGCTTGACATAATCGCGACATATTTTGGTACCCGACTACTGCGTTTGGTGTATGCATAGAGTGGGCATAAACTGATAAGATGAAAGTCTTCCGTAGAAAGATCACCGAAAATTGTAGTAGGCTCTATAAAAGGTCTTGAAATTTACGTGAAATAATCGTCATTACTATGGCAGCCAAGCGTGCATAGATATCACTCATATAGGCCTTGTTTGGTAAACTATCTTGTAATTTTTTCTGCACCGTTTCAAAGCGAGAATAGCCTTCGCTTTGGTCTTCTTTGAGGGATTTCATGACACTTGCCATGATCTGTGAGTAATCACTTGAACCCATATCTTTCATAATGTTTTGAGCGTGGAGCTCTAACTCATCGATGCTCATGACCTTTAGTTTAGAGACTAATTCAGACTCTTTTATTTTAATGATCTCGTGTGAGCTTAGCGTATTTTCTGACATTAAATTATCCTTCGCTGTTAAAGCTTAATAATGGATTGAAATTTACCGGCATCATTAAAATTAATCACAAAACTGCCTTTAATGCCATTATGAGTTGTGTATTTACTTAATATGTTTGCAGGAAATTGAATGGAACGCCCATCTCGACTTGTCGCATTAACAAGATTGGTTTCACCGCGATAGATTTTCATCCATTCGTCTTTAGTAATTGATATATCTATAATAATTTGTTTCATTCTTTTAGTGATCTAGCTGTACTTATTGATGATTTATAAACCAGTAGTCTTGCCAGAAACGTAACACCTTCGCAGGATACTTTACTTTTCCTAAGCTTCCATTGTAGCGGCCTAATGCTCGAATTAAATTGCCTTTTTCTTTATCGATATAGTGCTTAAGAATAGTACAGCCATAACGAAGGTTTGTTTCGATGTTCGTTAAATTGTCATCGGGACGACCAATCTCATTCTTCCAAAAGGGCATAACTTGCATTAACCCTTGGGCACCAACACTTGATATGGCAAATCGCTTAAAAGCACTCTCGACATGAATTAGTGACATCACTAACTCAGGTTCTATCTCCGCGCGTTTAGCTTCTGCGTGAACGCGTTTCAATAGCTCTAAGCGTTGCTCTGGGTCTTTAATATAACGCTTCAAACGACCTGACATGTCAACCAGCCAAACTTCCGCATCAAAACGGTCATAGAAACTGGATGATTCATTGACCGTTTGAGTGAGTAGTGTTCGAAGCTCTGCGTCGGGCACTTGCTTGGCTGTGGCTGTATCAGCTATAAGAAACAGGGCACAGAGAAATAATGCTAAAAATTGAGGCATATGTACCTTATACATACCCTAACTTTTTGCAAACAAAGGCAATGCCATCTTCAAGCGGTATGTCTTGATTTTCGGTATCAGCTCTACCTTTATACTCTAAGGTTCCATTTTTAACGCCTCTGTCACTAATCACTAGTCGATGAGGAATACCTGTTAGCTCCATATCAGCAAATTTAAACCCAGGGCGCTCATTACGGTCATCCATAAAAACGTCAACGCCTAGTTGTTTTAACTGCTTGTATAGTTCTTCTGTTTTCTCCGCAACAAGTTCTGACTTGTGCATATTGAGCGGTACAAGGGCTAATTGGAAAGGGGCAATTGAATCAGGCCAGATAATGCCTTTTTCATCGTTGTTTTGCTCAATTGCTGAGGCAACGATACGTGAAACACCAATGCCGTAGCAGCCCATTTCCATAACCGTAGCTTTACCATTTTGGTTTAGTACGGTTGCTTTCATGGCAGTACTATATTTATTGCCTAACTTGAAAATATGGCCCACTTCAATACCGCGTTTAATCTCTATCGTGCCTTTGCCATCTGGACTAGCGTCACCTTCAACGACATTTCTTAAATCAACCACTTCACCGAGTGCAACATCTCGTTCCCAGTTTACGTTTGTGATATGGGTGCCGTCTTTGTTTGCACCACAAACGAAGTTAGCACTTAGTGCTGCACTACGATCAATATAACAAGGAATGTTTAAGCCAACAGGGCCGATAGAGCCTACGTTAGCACCAAGTTCTTTCTCTACTTGTTCTTCGCTTGCCATGACGAGTGGCGAAGCGACGGCTGCAATTTTCTCAGCTTTGATTTCATTTAAATTATGGTCACCACGTAGTACCAATGCAATTAATGGCTGTGAAGTCTCTTCACTATCTTTATTACCGCTTCTCTCTCCAAGTACAATGAGGGTCTTGAGTACTTGCTCTGGCTTCAATGATAAGAAATTTGAAACCTCTTCAACGCTTTTTTGATTAGGCGTCGCGACTTCTTGCATATCGCCTGATGGCGCAGGGCGGTCACCTGTGGGTGCGAGCGCTTCTGCTAACTCGATATTCGCGGCATAATCGCTTTCAGTACTGAAGGCAATATCGTCTTCACCTGAGTCTGCTAATACATGGAATTCATGTGATGCACTACCACCGATGCTGCCAGAGTCTGCTTGCACAGCCCTAAAATCTAAACCAATACGGCTAAAAATACGGCTATAGCTTGCGTACATCGTTTCGTAAACTTCATCTAATGATGCTTGATCGGCATGAAAAGAGTAAGCGTCTTTCATTAAGAACTCACGAGCACGCATCACACCAAAGCGAGGGCGACGTTCATCACGGAATTTGGTTTGGATCTGGTAAAATGTTGTGGGTAGCTGCTTGTAACTACTCAACTCATTTCGCGCAAGGTCAGTGATGACTTCTTCATGAGTGGGACCAAGGCAAAAATCCCGTTGATGACGGTCCTTAATACGAAGTAATTCGCCGCCATATTGCTGCCAACGACCTGATTCTTCCCATAATTCTGCAGGCTGTACTACCGGCATAGATAACTCCTGTGCGCCGGCCTCATCCATTTCTTCTCGAACAATTGCTTCTACTTTTCGTAAAACTCTTAAACCCATTGGCATCCAAGTGTATAAACCTGATGCCAGTTTTCGGATCAAACCCGCACGTAACATAAGTTGGTGGCTGATTACCTCAGCATCTGCTGGAGTTTCTTTTTGAGTGGCAATTAAAAAACGGCTGGCGCGCATAAGGCGGTGGTTTCCTGTTTAAGCGTATAGAGTATTAAAAAATTTAGGCTATTTTAAATCTCTAAGCGCTTGCCGTATAGTCCTTAACCAGAAAAAGAATGTTAATCAGCTTCAAATGACCAAATAGGAAAAAATATGGCTTTAAACGCTTCTCAAGTACAAGAGCTTATACGGGCATGGGTGCCGATGGCGGAAGATATTGATTTGCAGATCGAAGAGGTGAGAGAAGGGTATGCGAGAATTCGAATACCCTTTCAGGAAAAATCAATTCGACCTGGTGGAACCGTATCTGGGCCTACCATGATGGCGGCAGGCGATACGGCAATGTATGCCGCGATTTTGGGTACCTTGGGTGAGGTGTCTATGGCAGTTACTAGCAACTTAAATATTAATTTTCTCCAACGACCTAATCCTAGTGATCTGATTGCAGAAGGAACTATATTGAAATTAGGGAAAAGAATGGCATTTTGTGAAGTGGGCGTACGTAGCGATGGCTCAGATGAATTGGTTGCACACGTTACTGGGAGCTATTCATTACCACCCACGTAACTTAATTGCTTACTTAAACATGTAATAGAAGGGTTATTTTTTAGATTCAACAAGTTGAATGATGCCCAGAAATATTTTGCTGGTAGCTGAAACTATCGTGGCTCTATCTGTTGCATAACCAGACATCAGCCAGCTTGTTGCGGACTGCCTCATCGCACCGATAAACGATATTCCAATAATATCTTGCTGTTGGCGGTCAATATTAAGCTCAGGAAAAGCGCGCTGGGTTAGTGCGATCAACATCTGAGAAAAGCCGTTGATATAGCGTGAGTAAAATTCATTGATTTCAGGGCTAATACCCTCTAGTTCAACCATACAAATACGTGCAATTTTGGGGTTTTCTAGCGTCAAGAAGTAGGCGTCCAAACCCACAATAATAGCGGCTTCAACATCACTTTTTTGGTATTCAGTGGTAATGGCCGTAACGATTGCCGTGCCTAAATCTGACATGCATTGCTCATACACGGCAATGAGCAGACTTTCTAGGTTTCCAAAAGACTCATAAAAATATCGATCTGTTAATTGGGCCTCTTTGCATAAGCTGCGAACTGTCGCGCTTCTGAAGCCTGTCGTTCCAAAAACATTCAAACCAGCTTGAAGAAATTGCTCCCGCCGTTGATTTTTACGATCCTCGAGGCTTAAACCACCATAAGTTCGACCTGCTTTCATTGGTTGCGAATTAGACTTAGTACTTGTCATATTATTCATGCTGATTTTTGTTTAAGCGTGTTGTGTAGTTTGCGTTATTTGATAGGTTTTATTTAGAAAAGTAAAGGTTCATTCGTTGGTAAATATAATTTGACGACAGTTGTCGTCAAATGTTAGCTTTATGTGATGACGATTGTCGTCAGAATTTTTGAGAGTATGAATTAATCGATAAAGTGCTAGCATGAAATGACTTATGCAAATTGTTCTGAGCAAAATAATAAACTCAGATTTGAAAGAGCGGAGTGCCGTGTGAAGAAAGACTATAAAGTAATTATTATTGGTAGTGGTTTTGGTGGCCAATTAGCAGCGCTTAATCTCGTAAAAGAAGGCATTAAAGACTTTGTGATGCTGGAGCGGCGAGAATTTATGGGCGGAACCTGGAGTCAAAATGTCTACCCAGGTGCTGCCGTTGATGTGCCCTCGACTTTATATTCTTTGGCTTGTGAACCTTATGACTGGACGCAAATGTATGCAGAGCAACATGAATTAAACAAATATACTGACTATATTATTAACAAACATAATCTTCGAGAAAAAACAGCGACAAGCACGAATGTGACTAAAATTGAGTGGGATGAAAGTGTGCAGCGTTGGCGTGTTACTGTAGAGGGTGGAGAGCCATATCAAGCCCAGTTTGTGGTGAATGCTTCAGGGCCGTTGAGCACACCAGTGATACCTGATTTTCAAGGGCGCGATACATTTAAGGGCAACTCTTTTCATAGTAACAATTGGGATAGTACTTACGATTACAAAGGTAAGCGTGTTGCAATTATTGGTAGTGGGGCGAGTGCCGCTCAAATTATTCCAGCTATCGCTGGTGATGTCGCCCACTTAGATGTTTTTCAAAGAACACCACACTGGGTGATTCCCAGAAATGACTATGTATTTAAAAAATGGCAACGAACAATTTTACGAAAAAAGTGGGCTTATAAGGCTTTGCGTGTATTGATTTATTGGGCGCTCGAATATCGCGTGATTGGCTTTAAATATTCTCAGGGTATGCTAAATTTCGTTGGGAAGCGTAATGCCCTAAAGTTGATTAAGAAACATATTAAAGATCCAGAAACACAGGCGAAAGTAACACCCGATTTTGATTTTGGTTGTAAACGCGTTATTTTGTCTGACACTTTGTATGAAACATATTGCCGAAATAACGTGAAGTTATTTGATAAAAATAACGGAATTAAAGAAATAACAGAAAATGGGATTGTGACACTAGATGGCGTTGAACATGATCTGGACTTGATCGTCTACTCAACAGGATATGATGCAACAGATGGGGTTATTTCATATCCTGTCGTGGGGCGAGAAGGCAAAACCTTAGCAGGTGTTTGGTGCGATTACCCTAGAGCATATTTGGGAACTTGTATACCTGGTTTTCCTAACTTGTTTGTTGTAACGGGACCAAATACTGGGATTGGGCACACTTCAGCACTATTCTTAATTGAGTCTCAAATGAGTTATATCATTGCGTGCATTACTCAGCTAAAACAACGTAATAATAGTGTCATTGAAGTAAAAGAAAATGCAGAACAGAAATATACCGATCATATTCATAGCGAAATGACCAAGACCGTTTGGCAAAACGGTGGTTGTAATAGCTGGTATAAAAGTAAAAGCGGTAAGGTAATTGCGATGTTTCCCGGCTTCAGTTTTACCTTTCGTAGGTGGGCGAAAAACTTTAAGTCGGTCGATCACTTGTTTGATGGAGAATAGGCATCTGTATGAAAGATTTTAATCAAAAAGTAGTTGTTATTACTGGCGCTGCCTCAGGAATGGGGCGTGCTTATGCGTTAGCCTTTGCAAAGGAAGGGAGTCGCTTAGCTTTATGTGATTTTGATGAACAAGGTTTGCAAGAAACGCTGACGTTAGCCTCAAGCCTTACGTCAGAAAAAATGTGTACTAAGGTATTTGATATTTCGAATGAACAAGCGACTTTTGAGTTTGCATCTCAGGTCAAAACTGAGCTGGGTAATGCGCATGTTGTGATTAATAATGCGGGTATTGAAGGCAGTGCGAAACCTGTTTGGGCAACAGATGATAATTACTTTAAGCGCGTTATGGCTGTAAATTATTTTGGTGTGGTGAATGGCACACGGGCATTTTTACCGCAACTGCAAGCAGAAAGTCTTGGGGTGATCGTCAATGTATCCAGTATATTTGGCTTGGTGGGTACACCCAATCATGCTGATTATTGTGGTAGTAAATTTGCTGTGAGAGGTTTTACTGAAGCGTTGATGGTTGAGTTGGCGTCGAGTGATATACAGGTTCATTTATTACACCCAGGAGGTATCAAAACCAATATTGCACGCCAAGAAAGTAGTAAGGCATTTTCGGAACACTTTCTCACAACGTCAGCGGATGATGTTGCGCAGCATTTAATCATGAGCATTAAAAATAATAAATTGCGAATTATTTATGGCAACAGTGCAATGAAAACTTGGTTGGGCACACGATTATTATCGTTGAAGGTATTGAGGAAGGTTCTCTGGAATGAAATGAAAACGTCGATCGACCTTAAAGACTATTGAGCTTTGAGGCAGTAAAAGAAAAATAATTAAAACAGGATCACACTATGAAAAAGTTAAATAATAAAGTTGCCGCGGTGACGGGGGCGGGCTCGGGTATAGGTCAGGCACTAGCGATAAACTTAGCGAAGAAAGGTTGTCATTTAGCTTTGTCGGACATAGATAAAAAGGGCTTAACCGAGACAATCAAGCTTTTAAAACCTTATAAAATAAAAGTAACACAGCAAACGCTTGACGTTTCAGATAAAAAAGCCGTTTATGGCTGGGCAGATCAAGTAGTAGAGGATCATGGGCAGGTTAATTTGATCTTTAATAATGCAGGTGTCGCGTTATCAGGAACGGTCGACTCATTATCGTTGGAAGATTATGAGTGGGTGATGAATATCAATTTTTGGGGGGTCGTTTATGGGACCAAAGCGTTCTTACCCCACTTGGAAAGGTCAGGGGAAGGGCATGTTGTTAATATCTCAAGCGTGTTTGGAATCACATCTCAGCCTTTAATGAGTGGCTACAATGCAAGTAAGTTTGCTGTGCGGGGTTTTACTGAGTCGCTTAGGCAAGACCTTGAAATTACCAACTCAAATGTGAGTACGACATGTATTCACCCTGGCGGTATCAAAACAAATATCGCCAAATGTGCACGAATGAATAGTAGTGTTGAAAAAATAACCGGTACGACAAAAGAAAAATCACTTGTTGAGTTTGAGCGTATGTTTCTCCATACCGCAGACAGTGCCGCGAAAACAATCCTTAAAGGCGTTTGTAAAAATGAGCGTCGTGTACTGATTGGCCTAGATGCGAGAGTGCTTGACGGTGTGGCAAGGGTTTTTCCCACAGGCTATCAATGGCTTTTTACGAAAGCTGTAAAGTGGCGCATGCAATCGAATTAACGAGTTTAGTGGCGCCCGAGAGGGCATAGAACTATATGTTAGTCTTACTTTACTTTTATTGTCCCAATCCTACTCCCTTTATGAGTTTTACTTGATTTAGGTCAAGCCAAGCTCATTCCCCCTGCTCCAGGGCTTATCGTCCTCTAAAACTTGCCTATGATTAACAAGCCTTTATGTTCTGTTTGATAGATTTCAAGGGCTCATTTGCACATATTTAATAGGCTTTGGAGCAATACAATGAAAAAAAATATGCCGGTAACGAATAATGAAGTGCACATGACAGAAGGTCAGACACTTGTTTCAAAAACTGATCTGAAAGGTGCGATAACTTATGCTAATCCAAGCTTTATAGTTATCAGTGGGTTTTCTGAAGCAGAGCTTATTGGTAAGAATCATAATATGGTTCGACATCCAGACATGCCTCCAGCAGCATTTCAGGATTTATGGGACACCGTAAAGCTAGGTCGGCCGTGGTCTGGGATGGTTAAAAATCGTTGTAAAAATGGAGACTTTTATTGGGTGAAAGCTAATGTTACACCCATTATTGATAATGGCCATGTGACTGAGTATATGTCAGTACGAAGTAAACCGACTAGTGATGAAGTCGCAGCTACAAAAGATGCTTATGTTAAACTGAAAAATGGTTCTCTTAAAGTAAAAGGAGGGAATCTATTAAAACCGGGTTTACCAGAATTACTCGCTAAGCTGGGTAACATAAATCTAACATCCCAATTCATTACATTAGGCATAGTCGTTGTCATGCTTAGTGCTTTGGTAGTTTTATCTTTAAAGCAACAATACGAACAAATTGCATTTTCTCAGCAAGAGCTAATTGGGGTTGAGTATGTTCAACCTATCCGTCAACTTCTAGAATTTATACCGAAGCATCGAGGCTTGACAAATGCTTTTTTGAATGGAAATAAGTCATTTGAATCAAAAATTTTGCGTGTTAGAAAAAACATAGATGACTTATTTGAAGCTGCACTAAAGGTCGACCAGAAATTAGGGGCGTCACTTGACACTAGTAATAAGTTTTCTGTTATTAGTAATGAGTGGGTCGTATTAAAAGATACGGCTTTTAGTATGGAGGCGAAAGACAGTTTTGACCGACATAGTGCGTTGATCAATAAAGTGCTGTCACTTATTGTTCATGCTGGTGATACCTCTAATCTTATCCTTGACCCAGAACTGGGTAGCTTTTACAGCATGGATTTAGTGATTAATAAAATTCCTGCTTTGGTTGAGAATATGGGGCAAGTTAGAGGTCTTGGCTCAGGTATTATTGCAAATGATTCGATGAGTCAAAATCAGGTAATAAGAATGATGGAGTTAAAGGTTGGTATTGATGTTAATTACCAGGGCTTGTTAGCGTCTTATCGCTCAGGTGCTGATGCAGATGAGCGCTTAAAACAACGTTTGGGGCTATTGACTGGAGAGGTAGAGTCAATTATTGGTGGGTTTATTGAAGATATTGATGTGATTCGAAGTGGCAACATGGCTACATTAAATTCACAGAAATTCTTTAGCTCAGGTACAGAGAGTATTAATCAAGCATTTGCCTTATATGATGAAAGCGCAGCACTTTTAACAGACTTGTTAGAAGAACGTGTTACCTCAATGGAAGTTCAGTTTTATACCGTTTCGTTTTGCACAATTTTGGCAATACTACTAGCGCTTACTTTAGTGGTTACGATGGGAAGAAATATCCTCGCATCAATAAATTCTTGTCTTTCAAATTTTACCGAGCTTGCTCGTGGGAATTTTTATAATAATATCACTATAAGCGGTAATAACGAGTTGTCCTCAGTTATGTATGCATTGAAATCCATGCAAATAAAAATGGGTTTTGATGTCGAAAATGCAGCTCGATTGGCAGGGGAGGCGACACGTATAAGAAATGCATTAGACGTCTGTCAAGCGAATGTGATGGTAGCTGATAATGATTTGAATATTATTTATATGAATGAGTCTGTTCAACACATGTTTAATGAAACAGAGAAAGCTTTAAGAAGCGATTTACCAGGTTTTGATGCATCGAAGTTATTAGGTGGTAACGCAGATGTATTTCATAAAAATCCTGCCCATCAGCGCCAGATGCTTTCAGGATTAAAAAATACTTATGAAACAACGATTGTGGTTGGCGGACGCACATTCTCACTATTGGCTACACCTGTTTTTGATAAAACAGAAAATAGACTAGGTACCGCGATTGAGTGGAATGACCGTACAAATGAAGTGGCGATTGAATTAGAGATCGATACATTGGTCGAAGCATCAGCAAATGGCGATTTGTCTAAACGTATTGACCCTTTTGGAAAAACAGGCTTCTTCAAGAAGCTAGCAACAGGCTTAAATCAAACAGTAGAAAGCACCGATTCATTCCTGCGCGATATGGGGGGGGTACTTTCAGCGATGTCAGATGGTAATCTCACCAAAGTAATTCATAAAGACTATCAAGGCTCTTTTGGTGAACTGAAACTTGATGTGAATACAACAATTAATAAATTGACGGATATTATTACGCGCATTAGAGATTCTTCAGGTTTGGTGCATTCTGCGGCAAATGAAATATATCAAGGGAATGATGATTTAAGTAGACGTACAGAGGCTCAAGCTAGTTCGCTAGAAGAAACCGCAGCGAGTATGGAGGAGATTACCAGTACGGTGAAAGAAAGCTCAACGAATGCGTCCGAAGCAAATGGGATGTCAACGAGCGCCAAGAAAAAAGCGGCACAAGGAGGACAAGTAGTTAAAGGTGCAATCGAAGCCATGGGAGAGATACTGACGTCGAGTAATAAAATTAATGACATCATTGGTGTTATTGATGAAATTGCATTTCAAACAAATCTTTTAGCGTTGAATGCAGCTGTCGAGGCGGCTAGAGCTGGCGAGCAAGGTCGTGGTTTTGCCGTTGTCGCAGGTGAAGTGAGAACCTTATCGCAACGGTCTGCCGCTGCAGCTAAAGAAATTAAAGATCTGATTCGAGATAGTATGACGAAAGTTGAGTCCGGTTCAAAATTAGTGAATGAATCAGGTGAAACTTTAGGAGAGATCGTGACAGCGATAGATGATGTGGCAAAACGTGTCGAGGAAATTGCAAACTCAGCGGCAGAGCAACATGCAGGTATTGGTCAAATTAATCAGGCAATTACTCAAATGGATGATATGACTCAGCAAAATGCTGCATTAGTTGAAGAGGCCAGTGCTGCGAGTGAGGCGCTAAGTGAACAGGCGGGAGTCTTGAATAACTTAGTAGGTTTCTTTTCTGTCGGAGGGATGGCTTCACAAGCAATGAATGAAACTTTTAAATAATGGTTCGCACAAGCCTCTATACCGCACAGTCTTTAGTTTAAGGCTAGTGTCGAGCGCCTGACGTTAGAAAATACTTCAATACAAGGGCCTATAAATTCGATTAGAAATCGGATTATGGCTTTTTGAAGGGTACTTATTACTGACTTAATCACCAAAACGAATTGAGTTATTACAGGAGAGGAAAACAAGAGATTTACACATTAATATTTTAAGCTAGACTTTAAGCTGTATATATTAAATTGACTCTACAAATCAACATGAGATCTGCATGACAAGAACGCTCGCCTCGATTGTTATTTTATTAAATGTTTGTTTTTCATGTGCAGTTTTTGCGCAAACAGCCATACATTCTCGAGCTCCTATTAATATCGATGTGTATGATGAAGGCACAATTAATCTTGGTTCTAAACTTGAATATTTCGAAGACATCGATGGGGAGCTTTCTCTAGCGGAAGTTAGGCGCTTAGAAAAACACAGTTGGATGCCAAGTGATAGTGAAACGCCAAACTTTGGGTATACCGATAGCAGCTATTGGTTTCGTTTCCGTTTGAATAATAAGGTGCCTTGCTGTGGTGAGCAAACTGAAAACAAAATTATCGCTATTCAATATGCATTACTTGATCATATTGAATTCTATGAAATTGTTGATGGTTACATTACGAGGTCTACCGTCACCGGCGATACTTATCCCTTTTCTCAGCGTCCTTTGCGACATCGAGATTTCTTATTCCCTATTAATTTGAAATTTGATAAACCTATAGATGTTTATTTTAGAGTGAGCACGCAAGGGTCAACTCAATTTCCTATTTCGATATGGGATGCTAAGGAATTTAGTTTTGCAGACCAAGATGAGCAAGTTGTTAAAGTGCTTTACTATGGGATGATACTTGCTCTAGTACTTTATAATTTCTTCCTGTTTGTATCCATTAAGGAGCGACCTTACATTTATTATGTAGGTCTGATGTTTTCTGCGTTAATGTTGATGTCGGGAATGCACGGCTTTTTGTTTCAGTATGTTTTCCCCCAATCGCCTGTTTTTCATAAAATGAATATTCTTATTTCAGTGCCAAGCGCAATGCTGTTTGCATCGTTATTTTCTTCTTACTTTCTTCACTTGGAAAAAATTGCACCCAAATTAAATGCCTTGATGAACAGCTTTGCGGTTATTTTTCTAGCTTGCATCGTGGGAGCTTTTATCTTTTCTTATGATGTTTCAACACGTATTTCGATGTTTCTTGCGATACCGGCAAGTTTTGTGATTATGTTTACTGGCCCTTATGCTTGGAGCAAGGGGCAAGCGGCTGCTCGATATTTTACAATAGCGTGGGTGTTCTTAATGCTGGGGGTTATTATTTCGGCATTAAGTAAATTTGGTATCTTACCCCGAAATACATTTACCGAAAATGCAGCAAATTGGGGGTCTGCGATTGAGTCGATACTATTAAGTTTTGCACTAGCGGATCGTTTTAATAAAGAGCGATTTGCAAAATTCAAAGCACAACGGAAGCAGCTTGAAGAGGCGGAGCAACGCAAAACAGCTGAGACAAAACTTTATTACCAAGCCACACATCAAGCGGTGGATGGTTTTCCTAATATTGTGATGTTGCAGCAGTTGCTACACAAGCTACTTCATTCAGAATCACAGGGTTTGCGGCATTTCTCATTAGTATTTATCCATTTAAACCGTATTCAAGAAATTAATAAAACCTTAGGGCATGCTAATGCTGACATTGTTTTGAGTATTTTTTCAAGACGACTGTCGAGTATAAAAATGGATGATGATGTTTCTTTAATGATTGAACAGGTTGATCAAACGACACATTATTTCGCACATATTGAAGGGGTTATCTTTGCGCATATACTTAAGTCGGGGGAGAAAAATACTGTATTAAAAGCCGTCGGGAAAATTCGTAAAGAGTTAGCAGGGCCCATAGAGTTTAATGGTATGGAGCTAGACTTAGGCTTGTATATCGGTATTGCATCGTACCCGACTCATGGCGCTGATATTGAAACAATCATACGTCATGCGCGTGTAGCAATTGATGGAGCAAATAGTTTAAACGACTATACCGGCGTTTATTCACAAGAAGTAAATCCATATAGTGCTAGGCGTTTAGTTCTGATGGGTGAGCTTAAAAAGGCGATAGAAGCGGATGACTTAGCGCTGCATTATCAACCGATTATTTGTTGTCAAACCGGTGAAATGTTAGGGGCGGAAGCTTTGTTGCGATGGACGCATCCAACACTGGGTTTTGTACCGCCCGATGAGTTTGTATTGGTTGCCGAGAAAACGGGTATTATTCGCTCACTCACTTATTGGGTGTTGGATAATGCCTTGGCTGCCAAAGCGACTTGGCCACAAGCAGGTGAAAGAAAAACAATTTCGATTAATATTTCAGCTGTAAATCTTCACGAAAAAGACTTTGAAAGTAATTTATTGGCGTTATTAAATAAACATAAAGTGCAACCGGAAGATATTGTATTGGAGTTGACAGAAACGTCGGTGATGACCGACCCTGAAAATGCGATGTCTGTATTAAAAAGCTTAGCAGATAATGGTGTAAAAATTGGCATAGATGACTTTGGTACGGGGCATTCGTCTATGAGCTATATTCAACAGCTGCCTGTATATGAGATCAAAATTGATCGCTCGTTTGTGATGAAAATGGATCAGGTGTCTGGCGATGAAGTTATCGTAAGAGCGACGCTTAATTTGTCTCATGACCTCGGTTATAAAGTTGTTGCAGAGGGCATCGAAAATCAGAACGTACTCGATAGATTAGGTGCGATGGGGTGTGACTTAGCTCAGGGGTATCATATCGCTAGACCAATGCCGCTTGAGGCATTAATGGAATGGATAGAAGATCGAGAGAAGTTGAATGATATAGTTGGATAAAGACTCACTACCGCTAGAAATTTGCAGAAGTGAGTCGTTAATGATTACTTATTTGAACCTTGGCCAAAATCAGTAGCACCAATCAAAACCGACATGTTGCCATGAGGGTGCTTGTTTTCATACATGAGCTGGTGAGAGTTAGGTAGCTCGTCATAAATAAATGTCTTAGACAAACAGGGGTCTACCTTTTCTTCGCTTACTAAGTTGTTAATGCCAATTGCTTGGTCATCATTGGCGAAATGAGAGCCTTGTAAGCGTTTTTGGCGCATCCAGTGGTAGCGAAGGTCAAGTGTTGCGTTAAAGCCTGTCGTGCCCGCACAAACAACAACCATGCCGCCTGATTCGCAAACAAAAATCGAGGTAGGAATTGTGGTTTCGCCTGGGTGCTCAAATACAACATCAACACCGCGGCGCTCTCCTAGAATTTCCCAAATAGCTTTACCGAAGCTACGTGCGCCTTTTGACCATTTTGCATAAGCCGCTTCGTCTTTCCAGTGTGGCATCATGCCCCAGTGGTCAAAATCTTTACGGTTTAAGCAGCCAATCGCGCCTAAGCTTTTACAATATTCAAATTTGCTTTCATCTGACACAACGGCAATTGGCTTAGCGCCCATTGCTGCGGCGATTTGAATGGCCATACAGCCTAAGCCGCCTGCGCCACCCCAAATTAAAACGACATCATCCTTTTTGATTTGGTTTGGTGCCCATGCCATGAGCATACGGTAGGCTGTAGCGCCGACCAGCATGTAACTTGAAGCTTCTTCCCAATTTAGATGTTTAGGTTTAGGTAGCACTTGATGGTCTTGTACTTTTGTAAATTGTGCAAAGCTACCGTAGTTGGTTTCATAGCCCCAAATTTTATAAGAAGGGTCATACATAGGATCTTTGCCAGCTTGCTCCATTTTGCAATTCTTTTCCCAAGAACCACAATGAACAACAACCTCGTCACCCACCTTTACGTTGGTGACGTCTTTACCAATTTTATAAACGATGCCTGATGCATCAGAACCGCCAATATGAAATTCTTCTGATTCGCCCGCTTTATTACGTGCGCCTATGACGTTTACGGGAACGCCTAAGCCAGCCCATACGTTGTTATAATTAACACCAGCAGCCATAACATAAACCAGTACTTCGTCATCTTTAATAGCGGGAGTGTCGGTGACTTCTTTTTCAAACGCTTGCATTGGCTCGCCAAAACGTTTAGGGCGAATTAACCAACCGTGCATTTTAGCCGGAACTTCCCCGATAGGGGGGGCATCGCCAATGTTATATAGTTCTTGTGTCATGTGTATTTCCTTTATAATTAAAAATTTTGTCGCAAGTTTTTATTTTTGTTTTAGTCATCTTTTTTTGTTAATTTTCTTGTTTAATGTAGATGCGTTAAAAAGTCAGCAATAATCTGCTTATAACGTAGTTCTTTTTGTTCTAATGTGCCAGTGCACAATTTCTCATCTTTAGCATGATGTTCAAAAATGGCCATACCAAACTCGCCATAAGCATGCTTAACCCACTTATGTAAAAAATAGCTCTCTTGTTGGCTTAGTCTGTTTTGACATACTTTTTCATGAGTTTGTTCAAGAATAAATTGGCAAAATTCATCTATACCTTTACGTTTCGTGGCACTTGTTAAGAAGATGTTTTTCTTTTTGGCTTCTTGATGATCCACATAAATACTTGCCAGTTTTAAACTAGATTTTAGCAAGTGTAAACTCTTTTTAGCTAAAGCATCTTCATCACACTTATTTATAATAAATGTGTCAGGAACTTCCATAATACCAGCTTTCATAAACTGTACTTGGTCGCCGGCTAAGGGCTGCATTACCAAGCAGGTATGATCACTTAATCGCTGGACTTCTATTTCACTTTGCCCGATGCCTACTGTTTCGATAATAATTACATCAAAGAGCTTTCGGAGCAAGCGGGTAACATGAAAGGTGCGTTTGCTCATGCCGCCTAAATCTAGTTGGGAAGCTTGAGAACGAAAAAAAAGTCGATTATCTTTTACGGGGAAAATAACACGGGTGCGGTCACCTAATAGGGCGCCCCCGGAGTCGTGGCTTGATGGGTCAATCGCCAATACAGCAATCGAAATATCAGTATTATTTTTTAAAAGAGATAAGCAAGCTTCACCAATCAGACTTGATTTACCCGCGCCGGGAGTGCCTGTAATACCTAAAACCAAGGCTTGTTTATTAAACTTACCAGGGTGGTGATTAAGGTAAGAAATAATTTGATGGCGCGCAATCAGGTTGTCAGTGGTATTGCGCTCAAAAATTGAGATCAAGCGCGCAATTGGCCATTTTTCATGCTTTTGCGCCTTAGATAACAACTCTTCGAGCTCTTTAGGAAGTGTTTCATTCATTCTTGAAAGAAGCACTTCCTGTACATCGCTCTGACCAGCTATCTGTTTATTGAGGTTTTTGGGCATTAATGATATCCATTATTTCATTCATTACAGCCATTAAATCAAAATCTTTTGGGGTGAAGATACGTTTTACACCCTTTTGCTGTAGTGCTTGGAAGTCAGGTGCTGGAATAATTCCGCCTAAAATAACGGGGATAGATTCTTTTGCTCCATTGCTTTCAAGTTCTTCAAATAGCTGATCAATAATTTCGTTGTGTGATCCGGATAATAATGAAATCCCGATCACATCGACGTTTTCTTCTAATGCTGATTGAACTATGTCAGTAGCGCTTAAACGAATACCGAAATAAATGACATCAAAGCCTGCGTGACGCGCAGCGACCGCAATCATTTCAGCACCGTTGGAGTGGCCGTCAAGGCCCGGTTTACCTACAACCATTCTTGGGCGGTAGCCATGAGTTTCAATGAACAGGTCTATTTTTTTACGCACTTCAACAAGTGTTTCAGACTCTATAGACAAAGATTGTCCTTCAACGCCCGTCGGTGGACGGTATTCACCAAAGGTTTCTCGTAAGGTGTCTGACCATTCACCTGTTGTAATACGCGCTTTTGCACATTCAATTGAAGCTTCCATCATGTTGGTACCAGACTTTGCTGCTTCAGCTAATTTTTTAAGTGATGCTTCTGCACGCGCAGGGTCGCGATTTGCACGTGTTTGGTTTAATGCATCAATAGTCTTTTGAGCGGCTTTAGCATCGACTGAGAAAATACCGCCATCACTATCGCTGACAAGAGGCGATTCAATACCATCAGTCCATTTGTTTTTGCCGACAACAATCTGCTCGCCTTTAATGAGCTTACTCATACGGGCACCTTGTGAGGCAACAAGGGAGGACTTCATGTAGCCGGTTTTGATTGCTTCTACGCCGCCGCCCATTTCAAGAATTTTATTTATTTCGGCAAATGCTTGTTCTTTTAATTCTTTAACCTTTGATTCGATGACGAGTGAACCTTCGAATAAATCAGGGTATTCAAGTAAATCTGTTTCATAAGCCATGACTTGTTGCAAGCGCAAAGACCATTGCTGGTCCCAAGGGCGTGGCAGAGATAGTGCTTCGTTCCAAGCAGGAAGTTGTAGTGCACGGCAGCGCGCATTTCGACTAAGCGTAACGCCTAAGGTTTCAATCAGAATTCGCCAAGCGTTATTTTCAGGCTGTTCTTCGGTTAATCCAAGTGAATTGACCTGCACCCCATATCGGAAACGTCGGAATTTAGGATTCTTAACACCGTAACGTTCTGAGGTGATTTCATCCCACATTTCGCCAAAAGCGCGCATTTTGCAGGTTTCTTCAACAAAGCGCATACCCGCATTTACGAAGTAAGAGATACGACCCACACAGCGTTCAAATTCATCTTCGTTAAAGCAATCACGCTCTTTTATTGCATCCAGTATCGTAATCGCGGTGGTTAAAGCAAAAGCAAGTTCTTGAACGGGGGTAGCACCGGCTTCTTGCAAATGATACGAACAAATATTAGACGCGTTCCACGAAGGGATGTTGTGTAAACAGTACTCGTACATATCAACAATAATGCGAATAGAGTCTTCGGGAGGAAAAATATAGGTGCCCCGGGCAAGGTATTCTTTGATCAAATCGTTTTGTGTGGTGCCTCTTAATTTACTGATATCTACGCCACGCTCTTCTGCCATCGCCACATACAATGATAACAGCCACATTGAGGTACCGTTGATGGTCATAGAAGTGTTCATTTCATCAAGAGGAATGTTGTCGAAGAGAACTAGCATGTCGTCGAGCGAGTTGATTGGCACACCTACTTTACCAATTTCAGGTTTAGCTATTTCATGGTCTGAACTGTAGCCACATTGAGTGGGTAAATCCATTGCAATGCTGAGTCCTGTTTGACCTTTGGCTAAGTTATTACGATAAAGCTCATTGGACGCCCAAACATTGGTGTGTCCCGCATAGGTACGGAAAATCCAAGGGCGATCTTGGCCAACTTTACCTTCCTTATCATAAATGTGGTGTGCTTTTTTCTCATCGCTCATTCTTGTTACTCCAAATAACTAAATACGCTAGATTTATGCTGCATTCTCAAGTAATGAGCGAGCGATAACTTTAAGGGCTAATGTTTCTTCAGCACCTTCAAATATTGAAAGTACGCGAGCGTCAATCCAATAACGACTAACCGCAGACTCTTCAGCATAGCCCATACCACCATGTATCTGCATGGCTTCACGTGTTAACCATTCAGATGATTTACATGCAAATAATTTAACAAGGCTGGCTTCCATTTGCCCTTTGCCTTCATCCATTAACCGGCCCACTGCATAAGTGAATTGGCGTGAAGCGGTCATTAATGTTGCCATTCTAGAGAGTTTAACGAGTGTTAATTGGTAGTTACCAAGCCGCTCTCCAAATACTTTTCGTTCTTTAGAGTAACTAATCGCTTTTTCGTAAGCGGCTTGCATAACGCCGTTTGCACGTGCAGCCGTTTGGATACGGCCGCCTGAGAAACCTGCCATCGTATAATAAAAACCTTTACCTAAGCCTGCTTCGCCACCTAATAAATGGCTGTCTGGGACAAAGACATTGTCAAAGAAAACATCAAAAGAGTGCATGCCACGATAACCAATAGTAGGGATTGCTTTACCTGAAATGGTGCCGCCATTTTCTAACTCGTGGCTGAACTCATGACCGTCTGTCGAAGGTTTTTCAACCAAGAACATACTTAAACCTTTATGGCCAAGACCTGGTTCAGGGTTTGTTCTGGCAAGTGTTAATAGCACACCGGCTTTTCCGCCAAAGGTGCACCATGTTTTCGCGCCATTAAGTACCCAGCCGCCGTCTACCTTTTCTGCTTTTAATTTCATGCCAGCGACATCGGAACCAAAATCTGGTTCAGTAATCGCAACAGCGCAGAATGGTTTTGCCCAGGCTAGTTTAGGTAGCCAGTGTTGTTTTTGTTCCTCTGTTCCGCCCGCTAAAAGTGCGCGAGAGAGAATTTCTGGGCGAGTGATTAAACTACCGGCTGCAGCCAGTGAACCGCGTGAAAGTTCTTCTGTTACAACGATCATACCGACGTTATCTTCTTTACCATCAGGAAGGAGACCGTCATATTCTTCAGGAATTGATAAACCGAAACAGCCCATTTCTACAAGAGGGTTTAGAATCTCATCTGGAATCATTAAATCATCGCGGTGAATATGCTCAGCTTTTGGCATAACCACATCTGTTGCAAAGCGCTGAAAAGACTCGCGCATAATTTGCTTGTCTTCATCAAGTTGAGCGTCAACGGTATGACCATTCTGCTCAAGCATAAACTTACCTAGTTCAACAAATTTGGCTGTTTGCTGGTGCTCTTGGCAAAAATCTTGTGATTTTTGTGTCTCAAATGCAGCGGAAAGCTGTTCTGTAGATAACCCATATTCATTATGACGCGCTGCTAGACGACCTTTAGTGTTGTGCACGACTTCAGCACAAAACATTAGAGCGAGTTGTTCTTCCAATTTACCATTTTCTGCGGCTTTATCGGCAAAGTCACAAAACACACGTGCTGCGGCTAATTCTGCAGAAGAGTATGCAAGTTCGTAAGAAACAAGTTGATAGTCATCTAACTTACTTCCAGAAAGTCGACCTGACTCATTTATGCATAAACTTTTGATATGACTTAGCGATGTATCAATGGCGCCTTGAGCTTGTGCGACGACAGAGCGAGCTTGCGAAATAAGATCTGAAGAATTCTGAGACAAAATGGTCTCTCCTAGCGAATTTATGCGTTAAATTAAATGGTTAATATAAGTTTTATTTGTAATTAACCGGTCATGTTATAGGAAAGTAAAACCTAAAAAAAGAGACTTGGGGGGATGTTGATATGTAATGGTGTATAGAGGGTCGCGTATGCATTAATTTATTCAGAGGAAACAGTTGTGTTTATTGGGTTTGTAATGGCAGATTAGACTTTTTTTACTGAGAAACTATACTGAAATTTTATATGTGTGTTGAGCTAAAATTTTCAAGCGCCTTTTGTGTGAAGCGATCATTTGCTAAAGATATTATGAGGATGTTTCATGTGAGATATGCATTGATGAATTTGTTTTTTTTAAGGTAAAGGAGATGGAATGAATAAATCACTTAGCTTAAGGCTAAATTTACTCATCAGTATATTTGTTATCATTTTACTGTGTATCTTTGGGGCTTATAACCAAGAGCAAACTAGAAGCGCTTTAAGTGCAGGGCTCAATCAGCAAATTGACGCAACGGTAACTCGTTTAGCGAAAAGCTTACCAGCTACGATATGGAATTATGAAAAGGAGCAAATGCTCAGTATTATATTATCAGAAATTTCTGCTCAAGAAGTGGGGGGCGTTTTTGTATTTGATGATAAAAATTTGATATTTGGCCGTATCATTGATGAACAAGGCGAGGTTGTTGAATCTGAGCTCCCGCTTGAATCAGGGGGAATGAAAGAGGTAGAGCTAAGTTATACGGATTCTGGTGAAGTAAGTATTGTGGGGCGTTTAATAGTGCTTGTCGATGAAAGCCCTATTGAGAATCTACTGCAACAATCCTTAGAACGTACGATAGTTCAAATTATTCTTATGGTCGTTTTATTGGTAACAGTGTTAACGCTGTTAGTAAAAAGGGTTGTTATTAGCCCGCTAAATGAAGTTGGTAAGGCTTTAAGTGATATCTCTAAGGGTGACCTTACTACGCATTTTAATATCACCAGAAAAGACGAGGTTGGTACGCTGCTTACAAGTATATTATCAATGCAGGAAAAGCTTCTTGAGGTGGTTCAGAAAATTAAAGGGAACTCGGATCAGATATCCTCTGCCGCAGCACAAGTGAGTGATACGGCAAATGAACTGAGTAATGGTGCAAACGAGCAAGCTGCAGGTGTTGAAGAGACAAGTGCTTCTGTTGAAGAAATGGGAGCATCTATCAAGCAAAATAGTGAAAACGCGCAAACGACTGACAAAATTGCGACTGAGTCGGCAAGCGCAGCTGCAGAGGGAGGGGAGGCTGTTTTAGGGACGGTTTTGGCTATGACTCAAATTGCTGAGAAAATAACTATTATTGAAGATATTGCTTATCAAACCAATATGTTAGCACTGAATGCTGCGATTGAAGCCGCAAGAGCGGGGGCGCATGGAAAGGGATTTGCAGTGGTTGCCGCAGAGGTTAGAAAGTTGGCAGAGCGTAGTCAGTATGCGGCTTCAGAAATTAGTACGCTTACCCGTGATAGCGTACAAGTTGCTGAGAAGGCTGGGGTGTTACTTGAAAAAATGGTGCCTGATATTTCTAATACGGCAAGCCTCGTTCAGGAAATAAGCGCCGCTTCAGAAGAGCAGTCAAATGGTGTAGGTCAAATTGCAAATGCAATGCAACAGCTTAATGGTGTCACTCAACGAAATGCAGCAGGATCTGAGCAGCTGGCTGCGACAGCTGAATCTTTGCAGGAGCGTTCTGCAAACCTACAGCAGGCAGTTTCGTATTTCACTTTGCGAAATGAAGACTAAAAAGCTTTTTAGTAATGCTTTTGGCCAATACCTATGCTCGAGTAATGTTCTAATTTGATTGGACTTCATTCCTTGGGTTGCACTGTTAGAAAGTTAAGGTTCCTTCGCGATAGCAGTTCCTGCCGGAATCTTTGGCTTCGTACATAGCCGTGTCAGCGGCTTTAATGAGTGAGTCCTGACGCTCGTTAAACTCAGGGATGATACTTGCGCCACCAATAGAGCAGGTGATACTAATTATTTCTTCGTTGTTATCTAATGTTAAATTAGCCACGGTGTCGACGATACGCAAGGCTAACATTTTAGTTGCTTCAGTATCCGTGTTTGGGAGTAAAACAACAAATTCTTCACCACCATAGCGTGCAATGCAGTCAGTAGGACGGGCAACGATGCTACTGATGGTAGAAGCGATAACTCTTAAACATTCATCACCAAAAACATGACCATAGTTATCATTGATATTTTTAAAATAATCTAAATCAATCATGATAAGACTAAGTGGGCATTGAAGGCGTGAACAACGCTGCCATTCTTTTGTAAACTCTTTATCAAAATACATTCTGTTCTTAAGTTGGGTTAGAGGGTCTGTCGTGCTCAGCTTTTCCATGAGTTGGGCACGTTCTTCAGCAATCATATGGTTCGTGACTGCCGCCCAGTAATCGTCATGCGTGGCTTTGGTTGAACTATATATGTAAATAAGGCTGATGGAGGTTAAGGCTGCAAGACTTAAGCTTTGAGTATCTCCTTGATATAGAAGTATGCCTATAAAAGGTAAAAACATAAGCGTAGGGTAAAGTGTGCGTATTTGAGATGAAATACTGAGTGTGCAGGCACCACCTAACGCAAATGCAGGGGTGATGATAAGCATAATTGTTCGAAGGTCAGTAAAATTATCGTCGAAAAGAATCCATGCGGTCATTCCACCCCAATGTGCTGCAGCAGCAAGTATTGTTAACACTAACCACTGATTCATAAAGACTATTCTTGCGCCAGTATTCTGCTTAAGTAGAATGAAATGAAAGGTTCGTGAGACAAAAATTCCAAAAATGATGCCGGTATTTAGGTAAAAGAAGTTTGGATGATGAATATTGACTTGATAACTAAAAGCAAGAATTAGCCAGACACAGGCGTAAGTTAATATGCCACTTTTTGCCCTAGTGGTCAGGTCGTATAATGCGTGTGCTTGGAGCTGTTCGTGGTAGCTTAGCATTAACGGGTTTGTCCTAAATGTTTTTAAAAACTTTATTTAAGTATAGATCATTACTTTCGTTTTGACGGATAAGTTAGAGTGAATAAGTGGTAATTAATCGAATCAAGGGTTGATGACGATTTTTCCTATGTGTTGATTTGAGCGTAAATATGAAAAGGCTTGATCAAATTGGTCTAAAGAAAAATATTTGGCAATGATTGGCTTCAGCTGTTTTGTGCTAAAGCCTTTTCGAATCGCGTTGATTGCTGCTTCTTTGTTTGTTACATGTGCAAGTGTTTGGTCGACGGTGTAGCCTTTAAGCGTTAATAAGCGTTTCATTAAAACACCTGCGTGTATGTCCATCGGTAATCGATCAAGCATGCCATGAATGATGATACGACCTTCTCGTTTTGAGCCCTTTATTAGCGCATGGCTCATAGGGCCGGCGACGGCATCAAAGACTAAGTCACTCCCTTGATTAGACGTGTATTCTTGGATTTTTTCTACATAATAATTAATTTGATCTATTGGTTTAGTTGATTTGTGATCACTTTTTTGGATGATGACATGTTTGGCGCCAAGCTCAATTAGCGCTTGTGCTTTATCTTCTGAGGTTGTTGTTGCTATAGGGATAGCGCCAATCATATTAGCGATTTGAATGGCTGCGATACCGACAGAGCTAGATGCAGCAGTAATAACGACTGTTTCGCCTTTTGTAAGCTTACCTGAGTCTATTAACCCACCCCAAGCCGTGAAATAAGCCATCCATATAGCACCGGTGTCCGCATCATTTAACCCGCATGGACTCTGAATTAAGGCGTCATGGGGGTAATTTCCATATTCAGCCAAACAGCCTTGGGTATTTACATCAAAATTTATTGGGGAAATTCCTACACGGTCACCAATACTGAATTGCGTATTGGTATTTGGACCTATTTTTTCAACAACTCCTGCACCTTCAAATCCGACACGGCTGCCAGGATCGGGTTTAATAAAGTAGCGGTTCTGAGTATAAAGTAAGTCACCTCTATTTAAGCCAATTGAGGTGAGTTTAAGGCGAACCTCTCCGTTCTTAGGGTCTGAAAGAGGGGACTCTACTAACGATAAACTATCAGGATTTGTAGCGGATTTTAAAATGAGTGCGTGCATAAGAAATAAAGCCAAATTTTTTATGCAGAATAGATCAATTTTAGCGTGTCGTCCAAGGTCAATTGGTAGATTTAAATATATGTCTGGTTTATCCTTTTCATAATATTAGTTACAGTATCTAACATATTAAATATTGATGATCATAATTCAATCAAGACGAGCGAAGAATATGAAGGCTATTTTATCAGGAATGCGTGTTGTGGAAGCGTCTGCATTCGTTGCCGCACCGTTAGGTGGAATGACATTGGCACAATTAGGCGCAGACGTGATTCGAATTGATGCTATAGGCGGCGGTTTAGATTACCGTCGCTGGCCTGTAACAAAAGATAATGCCAGTTTGTTTTGGGCGGGGTTGAATAAATCAAAGCGCTCGGTCGCTATAAATTTTAGATCGTCTGAAGGCTCAGAGTTAGCGAAACAGATAATTACTGCGCCAGGTAAAGAGGCCGGTATGTTGCTGACCAACTTCCCGCCTAAAGGCTGGTTGTCATACGAAGATTTATCTGCGGTACGCCCAGATTTGATTCAGTTAACGGTGCAGGGCGATCGCCATGGTGGCTCTGCCGTCGATTACACAGTAAACCCCGCGATAGGATTACCCTTCCTAACAGGGCCTGCTGACAGTAATACACCAGCGAATCATGTGCTTCCAGCTTGGGATTTAGTTACAGGTCAGATGGCCGCGCTAGGGCTACTTGCTGCGGAAAGGCATCGGACCCGTACGGGTGAAGGTCAACATGCAAAAATAGCATTAGCTGATGCAGCGATGGCTGTTATGGGGCACTTAGGGTTTATTGCCGAAGCTCAATTGGGCGAAGAGCGAGAGCGCTTTGGTAACTACTTGTACGGTGCTTACGGTTGTGACTTTGTGACTGCAGATAATGAACGGGTCATGGTAATTGGTTTAACAAAGCGTCAGTGGAAGTCGCTTTGTGTCGCAACTGGAACAGAGCAGGCAATGGTAGACTTAGCGATTAAGTTAGGTAGAGATTTTTCTAAAGAAGGCGATCGTTTTGAGTCTCGAGAAGACATTTCAGCTTATTTTAATGCTTATGTTTCGAAACATAAGTATGTCGATATTGAAAAAGTATTTAATCAAAATAGCGTATGCTGGAGTAAGTATGACACGGTAAAAGGGATGGTTGAAACGAATTCTGATTGCTCTTTGGCAAATCCAATGTTTTCTCAAATACATCAACCAGGTATTGGTTCTTATATGGCAGCGGGTGCTCCTTGGAGTTTTTCTGCTTTTGAGCGTATGCCTGCGAAACCTGCACCTAAACTCGGTGAGCAAACAGATGAAGTACTTGCTGATGTGGTGGGCTTAAGTGCAGCCGAAATCGGTAAATTACATGATAAAGGTATTGTAGCCGGCCCAGAAAGCTAAAAATAATCAGTGGTAGTGCTTGAGCTAACGCGCTTTCAATACACAGCGAGTTTTTGATTCTTTTAAAAAATAAAAAGTGGCGAAAATATGACCGATATTGATATTACCTATTTACAAGAGTGGGTGGGTAAACAAGAAACAAAAGAAGATGATATAAGCCTGTTTCAAGCTCAAGCATTAGCGGCGGCTCTGGATAATGAAATTATTCCTCAAAAAGGGGATGAATTACCGCCTTTTTGGGAGTGGATGTATTTTTTAGCAACGCCAAAAGCCTGCGCTACGGGAGCTGACGGTCATCCGGACAAAGGCGGTTTTTTACCTCTCGTGCCACTGCCTAGAAGAATGTGGGCAGCCGGTGAAGTTGAATTATTCAACGCTTTAGTGATTGGAAAGCCTGCGACACGCTTATCAACGATTGTGTCGGTAGAATTGAAATCGGGTACTACAGGTACTTTAGTTTTTGTAAATGTTAAGCACGATATCTCCCAAGGTAGTGTGCTTTGTATTAGTCAGGTACAAAATATAGTATATCGTGAACAGCCAGCCGCTGACGCACCCATGCCGCCAGTAAAAGAAGCGCCGGCTGAACAAGATTTTACTAAAATGATTACACCCGATCCCGTGTTATTATTTCGTTACTCAGCGCTGACCTATAACGGACATCGTATTCACTATGACCGAACGTATGCCACAGAAGAAGAGTTATATACAGCTTTGGTTGTGCATGGACCTCTATTAGTCACGCTTTTGTTGGAGTTGCAGCGAGATAATGTAACCGACAAAGCGCTGCGTAAATTTAAGTTTCGTGCTGTTCGACCGACTTTCGATAGTAACAGTTTCATCGTTTCTGGTAAGCGGGATGGCAATGCATTGTCTCTTTGGTCTGCTGATAAAGACAATGCCTTATGTATGACTGTTAAAGCTGAGCTGTCAGATTAACCTCGCAAATTTTAGCCAAATGATCTAATCGTTCCTAAGTGCCATTTTCTTTCATCTTTGAAAAGTAGGTGGTGCATTGAATTGGTAAGCACTCAAAGCAAAGAGAATCAATATGCAAAAAATAACGTACCCAGGTTGGCGTACAGCGCTATTTATACCTGTTCATATCGAAAAGTTTGTTGCAAAAGCGCATACGCGTGGTGCGGATGCTTACATTCTTGATTTGGAAGATAGCGTACCCCTTGAGAAAAAAGATGAAGCGCGCATTTGTGTGATTCCCGCGGCGAAGGTTGTTAGCCAAGGCGGAGCCGATGCATTGGTTCGTATTAATCTTGATGAACGATTTGCAGTGTTGGATATTGAGGCTTCTATCGATGAAAGTGTCAAAGCGATTGTTGTGCCAAAAGTAGAGTCAACTGAGCAAATTAGAGGCTTCTCTAAACGCATTTCTGAACTTGAACAAGCTAAGGGTTTACCTGAAGGGCATACAGCATTAATTTTAATGATAGAGTCAGTCGATGCTTTGCCAAACTTGGATGAGATTGCAAGTGCCGACCCACGGGTGGTGGCGATGATTTTAGGTTCTGAAGATTTTTCAGCGACTGCGGGTATGCAACCGCTACCTCAAACATTGTTATTACCCAATCAAATGGTTGCCCTAGCGTGTCGACGTGCGAACATAATGCCATTAGGTTTTCCAGGGTCTATAGCTGATTATAGCGACCTTGAAACATTCAGAAAAACAATTAAATTTGCTAAGCAGTTAGGCTTTGTTGGCGCGTTTTGTATTCACCCAAAGCAAGTAGCAGTGATCAATGACGAATTGACGCCTTCGACCGAAGAGATTGAACACGCACAGGGACTGATAGAAGCGTTTGAAGCCGGGCTAGCTGCTGGAAAAGGAGCGGTTGAATATAAGGGTAAAATGATTGACTTACCGGTTGTTGAGCGTGCTAAAGAATTATTGCGTAATGCAAAGGTTATGAGCTAAAGATATTTATCACTTAGTATAAGCTTTGTCACGACATAAGTTGCTGTTATAACAAGCACAGAAAAAGACAGGCTTATACTATTTTCTTTTACGAATAGGTATGTTTCTATACTGAATTGTAAGCAAATTGCTATTGACCCTAAAGCATGATCTCCTTATCATTGCGCCTCGTCAGGATACTATCGAAATCTACAATAATAAACAGGGATGAATAAGCTTTAGCGGATTACTTAGGTAAGTGCGCTATATTCTAAATAAGGCTATATATTATGCTGCCTTGTCCTCCTATCATATCGATTTAATTGCCCTGTATTTAAAAATGGAAAGATAAGCCTTCGAGCTAGCTAATAGTGCTCGTATGAATTGTGAAGGCGTTAACAAGGAAAGAGTCATGTCAGTGGTAAAACTCAACGAATATACCTCAACAAGCGATCGTACTGAACAGTCTAAAATGCTTGCTGAACGCACTCAAATGCTCATCAATATTTCTAAGAAGGCGCGTGAGGAATCATTAACGCTTCAAGAAACAAATGATTTATATGCAGAATTCAATAAAGCTTATGACTTGAGCTTCAATGCTACTGAAGCGCCAACAAAATTTGAGAATACGGTAAAAAAAGAAATTTCGATCAAAAAAGCTGAGCCGCTTAAAACTGTTGGGCTGGATGGGGTAGATGAAAGTTGGGCAATAAAGTTACTCAGAGAGAGCGAGCTGGAAGAGGGCAAGCAAAAGAGCCGTAACAATCAGGTGGTCTATCGACAGATGATTCAACCTGTACTTTGTGAAGCATAAATTTAGATTTTTAAAACAATAAAAGTCGGTTGGCGATGCACGAAGCGGGTCTCAATAGCGGCTAAATATCGGGCTTTGTTGGGGCTTTTACTCACCCCAACTCAGGCCTTAGTTATGATGGCTCTCTACAAACTCCAAGATAAGCTACGTTTCAGTTAGTAATACTCGGCTGTCGCCATTCCCATGCCTTTAACCTGCTCGGTAACGCCTTCGTGCTCGATCGTTAAGTCAACATCAACTAAGAAATAATGCTGCCATGCATTAGAATAAAAAGCCTTAACCATCATTCGAACGGCCCAGCTAACTGACCCTAATACGTCAATCGCAAGTACTTCTTTAGACACTTTTACCGTACCGCTTATTTTAATACCATCGCGCTCGAGGTTAAGCTGCCAACTTGTTGGCGGGTCGTAAGGTGAGTCTTCGTGAGCTGTAAATCCTTCGTCTATATAATCCCAGTCTGCAAACATCCCGATGGCTTTGTTATTTTTAGCCACGTAAAGCATTTGTGGTTTTTGGGGACCGTAGTTAAATTTAGTTGTTATTTCGTGTAGGTCTATCGTCCAGTTATCAGAAAAAAATAACAGGCGGTACCAGTGATCTGAAAAATCAGGCACTTTGGCATTAGCATTGCCATGATCTAGGTAGCCATTAAGGTTTAGGGTGTTACTTATGTCGTCATCAGTTTTAAGTTGTGCAACAACTGTACCTCGGGGAGCAATCATTTTGAGGCCCCAATAACTATCTTTGTCTTTACCTAAGTATAAATTACTATCACCCGATTGCGCACCTGCTTCAATATGTTCCATATTGATTTGGATCTCAACAGAGTCACCGTTAGTGTCTTCCCCTTGATAATAAATAGCGGTATTGTCAGCGCTGACTTTGATGTAGCTATGCTTACCAAATAAAGTGCCTTTAGTTGGGTCTTTTTTAATTTCATCACGATCGAATTCTTGGTGGACCGTTCTTATTTTATCATTCTCAATCCAGTTGATATCAAATGATCCCATTCCTCTATTAAAAGGGTTGTAATTGGTCATACTGATCAGCGCAGTGACAACATTGCCATGCGTATCGAATGCGTTTAGATAAAAGCTTTCTCCGTATCCACCTGCTTTAGTCGGGGTGTATTCGTAAGAAGATTGTTCTAGGTCTGAAAAACCATCCGTTGAAGAAGGAAAATAAGTGATTTTTTGGCTTGCTAGTACGGTATTTGGAGGTGTGACCACCATCGTCACAAAAAGTATTACCCATAATGGGTGTAACACGTTCATATCCTTAATCCTGTATGCCTATTAGAATAGGTATATTAAACGAGATGTAGTGTTTAGTCGTAGGGAGTGTGCACATTTTCGGTTTGTAAATAAATTGGATATAGCACTAGGGCGTGTTGACGTTTCGCATTCACCACCGCTGGGCGAAAAAATGATTTCAGCCCTTCGGGTTGTTACTGAAAAAGTGCTATTCATCGTTGTTCCTCACTTATTTGGAATAACCAAACGACGTTCGTCTCACCTTGATTAGCTCTTTTTCAGTAACAACAATGGCGAAGACGAAACGTCAATACGCCCTAGTCAAACGACGCTCAAATAGTGCTTTCTTTCCGGGCAGCTTTAAACAGCATCACTTCCTGTTTCGCCGGTTCTAATTCGAATAACTTGCTCTAAGGCGGATACAAAAATTTTACCGTCACCGATTTTTCCAGTATTTGCAGCGTTGGTAATCGCTTCAATCACTTGATCTGCCATGTCTTGGCTAATCGCTACTTCTATTTTTACTTTAGGTAAAAAATCAACGACATATTCTGCACCACGATAAAGTTCTGTATGACCTTTTTGACGACCAAAGCCTTTAACTTCTGTTACGGTAATGCCTTGAACGCCTATTTCAGATAAGGCTTCGCGCACATCATCCAATTTAAAAGGCTTAATCACCGCTGTTACGAGTTTCATATACATCTCCAGTATTTATATTCTAATATAAGAAAAAATTTTGTTATATTATGTAGTTAGGTAGCACTATAGCGTGTTATTCATTAATGCCTAGTAATTCGACATCAAATATCAGGGTCGAACCTGCTGGTATCGATCCTGAAGCGCGGTTGCCATAACCTAAATCGCTGGGAATGAAGAGTCGAGTTTTTTCTCCCACAACCATTAGCTGAAGGCCTTCTGTCCAACCTTTAATCACTTGATTTAAACCAAAAGAGATAGGTTGGCCGCGTGCAACAGAGCTGTCAAATACAGTGCCGTCTGTAAGAGTGCCATGATAGTGAACTTTAACTTTATCACTCTGTTTAGGATGTGTTGT
>Ga0209184_1000585_pt1 | contig 35739 bp, 34 predicted proteins | sample EN8Hudsemesocosm_2_FD_184627 | JGI IMG/M metagenome (GOLD analysis project Ga0209184, IMG submission 184627) | Methane-oxidizing microbial communities from mesocosms in the Hudson Canyon - EN8C Hudson Canyon (SPAdes) (version 2) | ecosystem: Environmental > Aquatic > Marine > Cold seeps | place... | reverse complement strand
ATTGAAATAGCCAGTCCACGATGTTCACTATGTGCTCGTCGTTGGCCTCACTGCTGCCTTTAGTGCCCAGCTCCACCAAGGATTCCAGGTTGCTGCCGTGTTTTTGATGCTGGGCATGGGCGCCGGTGACCGAGGCGGCCAGGGTGAAAAACTCTACCTGATAACGTTCGATGTCGCTGGGTTTTGCAACCACCAGTTGCACGCTGCGGCGGTTAATGTGTTCGATGTCGGCGATCCAGCGCCTGTCAAAAGGCTCGGCGGTGGCCACGGTGACCGTGTCTTTGCTGATGCCCACTGGCAACAGGCCATGACGTTTGGCAAAGGCAAACGACATGGTAGGGGTCACTTCACTGGCTTTGATTTTGAGCGGGTCGATGGTGAAGTAATCCAGCTTGGCCTCGAGGGCCAGCCAATTCATTAAAAAGGCTTCATCCAGTTTTACATCCGCATCTTTTGCGCTTTTGAAATTATGGGAAGCGATGGCCGCCACCGGATGGTGTTTGCCATTTAGACCTAACTGGTTTATTTCACCCACTTGTTCTTTCTTCAGGTGGCCCATCTTACTCAGTTGCGAGGTAAGAGATTGCAAAGAAATTTTTAAATCTTGCACTTGGGCCATGGGGTGTTGCTTCCAATTATTAGTTATTATTTTTCTGGTTTAAATTAGCGAATGTTTTAAAGAGTACGGTGACGCTATCCTTGGTTAGTTCAAGGCTTCTAATAAGCTGGCACGCAAATCTTGTAAGGTGCGGGCTTCAACCGTTAAACGTCTCACCCAGCTGCCCAGTTTGGCGCGGCTGTCCTCGTCGCTAATAGACTGCATGGTTTTTTGTGCCTGGGTCATGGCGCTCACCACCAGACCCTGGTTGATGAAACGGTTCAGTATTTGATACGCGCTGTGATCCAGACGTTTAAACAAATAGGCCATGCCTTGCAGCATTTGCATCTGTTGTTCGTTGTTTTCTTGCCACTGACTCACTTCCAGGTTGTGCAGGGAGCTGGCCAGGTATTCATTAAAGGAAACTGGTTCGGTTTGAGCGTATAAAAATTGCCCCAACAGCAACATGTTTTTGCCAAGTTTATTATCGTCAATAAATGCTTTGAGGCGCACCGTCATTTCACTGTCTTGCAATTGCATTAAGCGCTGGCTTAAACCACGACTGTTGCTGTGGTGATCCACATGCAGGGCAATCACCAAACTGGCGGGCTCCAGCAGCTTCACCAAATCTAACGATAAATCCTGCCAGCCATCTTGTATGGCTTCGGGCACCATGGGTAATTGGTTAATCATCCAGGCCATGGCTTGCACCTGGCGGGACAATACCAATAACGACCACCAGTTTTCGGTGCTGCATACATCATCCCAACGGCGACTGATACGCTGCAGGGTTTCTTGCAAAAACGGATTTAAACTAAAGTCTTGTTCGCTTTGCATCTGCAAGGCGAAGTCGGTGGGGGTGAAAAAGCTGATGATGGGATACAACAAGGCATAACCACGCTCGGCCTTGCTGATGTCGCAGGGCACCAAGGGGTAACGCTTGGCCAGCTGCAATGCCAGGGCAAACAAGTCTGCGGCGTCACCGCTTTTAAGTTCTAATTCAATTTCACTGATGGGGGCGTTGTGTTTGTTGGTACAGATGAGTCCTTGATCCAATACCAGTTCAATCTGGCTTTCACCAAAACTCACGTTCCACACGTGGCGATTAAAGTCGGTCTTAAACAAGGGCTTAACCGCCTGTTTAATCTCGTCTTCGATCTGAACATCCTGGGGAAATAACGACCAATCGAGGTTAGCGCTGGGAATGTCGTATTCCCACTCACCGCGCACATGCAAGCCGGCCAAGGCGGTGCCTTTGTTTTTTAAGGTTTGCACATAGCCATGTTGCGACTTTCGGATGCGCAAGGCGGCATGGGACTGATTAAGTTTGAGATCATCTGTGTCGAAATATTGATTATCCAACACCAGAGGCTCGCCCTGATAGTCACCTAATTGGCTATCTTGCAAAAAATCCTGCACCGCAAAGCTTGGCAGAGTAAGTTTTAGTTCGACTTCGTTGGCCATGGCCGTTTCACTTTCATTAATATTGCCTACAGCTTAGCAGAAAGCCTTCGTGCACTCAGTAGTCAAGAGGTGATACAGACCACTTTTTTTGCATATTTATCTACTCTCATCAAAGAGTTAGCACGCCATGGCGATATTTGTCCTCATAAAAACCCACGTTTGGTTTTTTTGCACGCAGCACTGCTTGCAAGCGACGGCCCACAGGGGTTATATACGCATTAGCTTTAATTTGATTCTACAATTATAAAACTCACCTCGAAAGAAATGTGACCATGGCCGCCTTACCCAGTATTAAACAGCAAATGAGCACCCTTATTGCCCTGCCCAGCATCAGCAGCACGTTGCCTGAGTACGACTTGAGCAACGAGGCGGTGATTCATCAGTTGGCCAACTGGTGCGAGAGTGGGGGTTTTAAAGTGGATATTCAATGTGTAAATAAAGAACGTAAAAAATACAATTTACTGGCCTCCATGGGCACAGGCCCTGGTGGGCTAATTTTGTCCGGCCATACCGACACGGTGCCTTGTAATGAAAACCGCTGGAACTCTGACCCCTTTACCCTCACCGAAAAAGACAATCGATTTTACGGGTTAGGCAGCTGTGACATGAAAGGCTTTTTTACTCTGGCCTTAACTGCGGTAGCCGCCATGGATAAAAGTAAACTCAAGGCCCCCATATTTATTATGGCCACCAGTGATGAAGAAACCAGCATGGCAGGTGCCCGCGCCCTGGCCACACTTGGCATTCCCAAAGCACGGGCGGCAATTATAGGTGAGCCCACCGGCTTAAGACCCATACACATGCACAAGGGCATCATGATGGAGTCGGTGAAAATTACCGGCCAAGCGGGCCACAGCTCTAACCCGGATTTAGGCAACAACGCCATGGAAGCCATGCACAGTGTGATCAGTGAATTAATGGATTACCGCAGCGAGTTGCAAACAAAATACAGCCACGCAGGCTTTAGTGTGCCCACCCCTACTTTAAATTTGGGCTGCATTCACGGCGGCGATAACCCCAATCGCATCTGTGGGCAATGCGAACTGCACTATGATTTACGCTTTATTCCCGGCATGCAAATGAGCCAATTGCGCCAGGGCATCAATACCCGCCTGCAAAAGGTGGCCAAACTCACCGGCACCCAGATTGAAGGCAATAGCCTGTTTGACGGAGTAGAAGCCTTTGCCACCGACAAAAACAGCGAGCTGGTAAAACTGGCCGAAGACTTATCCGGTTACGGCGCCGAAGCCGTGGCGTTTGCCACCGAAGCACCATTTTTTCGCGCACAAAATATCGACACCATAGTAATGGGAGCCGGCAGCATAGACCAGGCTCATCAACCGGATGAATTCATGGCCCTGGATCAAATTGATCCCATGGTGGGATACATCAAACAAATGATTAATCATTATTGTATGTGAGCGTAGCCGCATAGGCCCGGCGGCCTCGTACGTGCTTAGCAAAACAGGTACACTTAATTTAAATAAATACGCCGCATCATCGGCTAACCCGAGAAAAAAGTGATACAGCTAAACCATAAAAATAACCCACAGCAAAACGCCCAATACGTCAGCTGGTTTAGACAATGCTCTCCCTATATTAATGCGCACAGAGGTAAAACCTTTGTGATCATGTTGGGGGGCGAGACTTTGGCGCACCCTATGTTTGAGCACATCATTCACGATCTGGCCTTGCTCAATAGCCTAGGAGTACGCCTAGTATTGGTACACGGCGCTCGCCCGCAAATTGATGCACTGTGTCAGCAAAAAAATATCGAACCACAATTTCATTTAAATAAACGCATCACCGATGGCCCCATGTTGGCCACCGTGCAACAGGCGGTGGGACAATTACGCGCGCAGATTGAAGCGGTTTTAAGTACCGGCATGAGCAACAGCCCCATGCACGGCGCCGACATAAGAGTGCTGAGTGGCAATTTTGTGATGGCCAAACCCCTGGGGGTCATTGACGGAGTAGACTTTGCCAACACAGGTGAAGTAAGAAAAATTGACGGCAGTGCCATCGAAAGAGTGCTGCAAAACAATGCCATGGTGTTGTCAAATTGCCTGGGTTACAGCCGTACCGGCGAGACCTTTAACTTACCGGTGGAAGATGTGGCCACGCAAACCGCCATCGCCTTGCAAGCCGACAAACTGATTTTATTTGGCGAGCAAAACTGCTTAACCGATGGCAAAGGCGAGCTATTAAAAGAAGTGATCACCAGCTCTATTCCGGCACTGTTGAATACCAGTTTAAACAACGAGCAACGCAACCAATTAACCGCCGCCAAAAAAGCGGTGGATGGTGGCGTGAAACGTTGCCAGTTAATTCAGCATCAAATAGATGGCGCCTTGTTAAGCGAACTGTTTACCCTGGATGGCAGCGGCACCCTCATAAGCCAAAGCCAACAGGAGCAATTACGCAGTGCCCACATGGATGACGTGGTGGGGATTTTGGAATTATTAAAACCCCTAGAAGAAAAAGGCGTACTGGTACGCAGAAGCCGTGAAGTACTGGAAACCGAAATTGATAATTTTAGGGTGTTAGTAAAAGACGACATGGTGCTGGGTTGTGCCGCGTTATATGCCTATGAAGATATGGCTGAATTGGCGTGTGTGGCCATTCATGATGACTATCGCGGTGGCGACCGGGGTGACCGGCTGTTGAATACACTGGAAACCGAGGCCAAAAATCAGGGCATTAAAGCGCTATTTGTTTTAACCACCCGTACTGCCCTGTGGTTTGAAGAGCGAGGCTTTAGGGCTGCCAAGATTGATGACCTGCCCCAGCAGAAACAGTCACTTTATAATTTGCAGCGGGGCAGCAAGGTGTTTATTAAAGCCTTGTAGCGCAAATCAAATATAGAACCAAACCTGTACGAGGCTGCTGGCAGGCGATCAATTAGGCAGGCTTGTTAATGCCTGCCGAAGCTGGTCACCTCGGCAATTGCTCCTGCACCGCTCTACCACAATACATCCCGGTATTTATGCAAGCAGCCTCTTACTGGGCTCCCGTCCTACCGCCACCCATCTCGCACCACCCCACCTGCTCTGCTATACTTTGGCCAAATTTATATTTGCAGTAAATCGCCTAATTTAAAACGAGCAGACTATGCCAGTATACAGAAGCAAAACCTCCACCGGCGGCCGTAACATGGCCGGCGCACGTGCCTTGTGGCGTGCCACTGGCATGAAAGACGATGACTTTCAAAAGCCCATTATCGCGGTTGTTAACAGCTTCACCCAGTTTGTACCGGGTCACGTACACCTTAAAGACATGGGCCAGCTAGTAGCCCGTGAAATTGAAAAGGCCGGCGGCGTCGCCAAAGAATTCAACACCATCGCCGTGGATGACGGTATTGCCATGGGTCACGACGGCATGCTGTACAGCTTGCCTAGCCGTGAAATCATCGCCGACTCAGTTGAATACATGGCCAATGCTCACTGTGCCGATGCCTTGGTATGTATCTCTAACTGCGACAAGATCACACCGGGAATGTTAATGGCGTCATTACGCCTAAACATTCCGGTTATCTTTGTTTCCGGTGGCCCCATGGAAGCCGGTAAAACCAAACTATCAGAGCACAAGCTTGATTTGGTTGATGCTATGGTAATCGCGGTGGACGATTCTGCCTCCGATGAAAAAGTAGCCGAATATGAGCGCAGCGCCTGCCCGACCTGTGGCTCTTGCTCTGGCATGTTTACCGCTAACTCCATGAACTGCTTAACCGAAGCCTTGGGCCTTGCGCTGCCCGGTAACGGCTCGTTGCTAGCTACTCATGCCGACCGTAAAGAATTATTCTTGGAAGCCGGCCGTCGCATCGTAGACATCACCAAGCGTTATTACGAGCAAGATGATGAATCTGTATTACCGCGCAGCATTGCCAACTTTAAGGCCTTTGAAAATGCCATGACCCTAGATATTGTGATGGGGGGTTCTACCAATACTATCTTGCACTTGCTGGCAGCAGCACAAGAAGCAGAAGTTGATTTTGATCTTAAAGACATCGACCGTCTATCTCGTGTGGTACCTCAGCTTTGTAAAGTGGCGCCTAACTCGCCTCTTTATCACATGGAAGATGTTCACCGTGCCGGTGGTATCTTTAGCATTTTGGGTGAGATTGATCGTGCCGGTTTATTGCACAGCGACCTGCCCACCGTACACAGCGCCACCATGAAAGAAGGCCTGGATAAGTGGGATATCATGCGCAACCCAAGTGATGAGGTGATGAACTTCTTCAAGGCGGGCCCTGCCGGTATTCCAACGCAAACAGCGTTCAGCCAAAGCACCCGCTACCCCACCGTGGATGGTGATCGTGAAGGGGGCTGTATTCGCAACCTGGCAAATGCCTACTCTACCGAAGGCGGTTTGGCCGTGTTATACGGCAACATCGCGTTGGATGGTTGTGTGGTTAAAACCGCAGGAGTGGATGAATCTATCCTGGTTTTCCAGGGCAAGGCCAAAATTTTTGAAAGCCAAGATGACAGTGTTAAAGCCATACTGGCCGGTGAAGTGACTGAAGGTGACGTGGTAATTATTCGTTACGAAGGCCCTAAAGGCGGACCGGGCATGCAAGAGATGTTGTACCCCACCTCTTACCTTAAATCGAAAGGGCTGGGTAAGGCCTGTGCCTTGTTAACTGATGGCCGTTTCTCCGGTGGTACCTCTGGTTTGTCGATTGGTCACTGTTCTCCTGAAGCAGCCTCTGGCGGTGCCATAGGTTTGTTGAAAGATGGCGACATCATCAACATAGACATTCCTAACCGCACCATTAACGTGGCGCTCACCACGGAAGAATTGTCACACCGTCGTCACGAACAAGACAAGCTGGGTTGGAAGCCTGCCAAAGTGCGCCCACGTAAGGTGAGCTATGCGCTTAAAGCGTACGCCAAGTTTGCCACCAGCGCAGATAAAGGCGCGGTACGTGATAACGCGATGTTAGATGAGTAACCTTTATAAATTCTAAGGTAACATTCATAAAAAGGTCGCATCTGCGGCCTTTTTTTATGCCCTCTATAAAAAATTTTGATATCACACGTTTTGGTAATACAGCCAATCACTGATCGAGATCAGTATTGCCAACTGCTCATAATTTTGGCCATTGTGATTTATCGCAGTAACGGTTAATAATAATCTGCTGGTTTCTAACAAATCTAAAAAGAGAGCACCATGGACATATCTAAAGATGTATACAGCGCAGGGCCTTTTAAAAACATATTTTCCCAAGCCGTGAAAGTAGACAATACCCTTTATATTTCTGGCCAGGTAGGCATAAAAGCGGATGGCACCCCGGGGGCTGATATCGTTGAACAAACCCAATTGGCCTATGCCAATATTCAGAAGGTGTTAGCAAAATACAATGCCAATGCACAAAACATTGTGGATGAAACCTGGTTTACCACCGACATGAAAAACCTAATGAAACAAAGTGATGCGGTGTTTGCCACGCGCGGTGAATTTTATGAAGGCAAGGCCGAGGTATGCCAAACTCTGGTGGAAGTAAGTGCCCTAGTGATGCCAGGGCTACTATTAGAAATTAAATGTGTGGCCAAACTTTAAATTTAAGGTTTAAACTCCGGGGCTATTAAAGATCCATTGCCAGGAAAGCCCCATGAAGTGTTCTGTTTTTATCGCCACCAGTGCCGATGGTTTTATTGCTAAAAATGACGGCAGCGTCGATTGGCTACATACTGCCGGCAAGCCTGACGTCGACTTGGGTGATGAAGCCGACATGGGGTTTAAGCCATTTATGGCGTCAATAGATTGCATGATCATGGGCCGTAAATGCATGGAGATGATCCACAGCATGCAGCTCACCGAAGAACAATGGCCCTATGGTGATACGCGCATCATAGTGTTAAGCAATACCCTGACCCAGCTACCTGCATTTCCTGGCAAGTTGGAGCTGTACAGCGGTGATATTAATATTCTATTAAAAACCCTTGAAAGCCAGGGCCACACTCATGCCTATGTGGATGGCGGCACCACCATTCAGGGGTTTATTAATTTGGAATTAATCAACCAGATGACCATTACCCGTGCCCCAATATTGTTAGGAGAAGGCATTCCCTTATTTGGTAAAACCAAAAAAGATATTAAGCTAGAACAGTGTTCGGCCAAAGGGTTTGCCAATGATTTCATTCAGGAGCATTACAGGGTAAATTACGCTTAACCCTGTGTTCGCTGCCAAGCGCTTAATGATTGCCCGGTGGTGTTTGTTTTGCCCGTTTCGGCGCCCAGAAGGGTTTGGTTTTTATTTCGCATATCGCAAACTTCTGATACCAGCGTAAGTCTTTTTGGTAATAGATCTCGGCATAGATGGATCCGTTTAAATATTTCCCCTCAACCAGCCCATAGGCAATGTTGGCCTTGGTGGCGGGCGAGTTGAGTGCCGAGGTCACATACCCAATGGGAGTTTTACCCTTTTTGTCGGCATATAATATGGCATTGTTGGCGGGCTTTTCACCCGCCACGTCTAATTTTAATAACTTACGGGCCGGGCCTTCTTCCTTTTCTTTAAGTAACGCTGCGCGGCCGCTGAAATGGGGCTTCTTAAAATTCACCATCCAATCTAAACCCATTTCAAACGGACTATGATCGTGATTAAGCATCACCGCGTGCTGGGCCCCGTGAAAATCCACTTCGGGTAAAATAAATCCGGCTTCAATACGGGCCATGTCCAGTGACTCATCGCCAAATGGGCGCAAGCCATACAGGTTGGCCTTGGCAAATAATGCATCCCAAAGGGTGAGTGCCAAGTCATTTTCTATCCACAGCTCGTACCCCAGATCACCGGTAAAACCCGTGCGTGAAATCATTATTTCACCTTGAGGGTTATCAGCAGGAAAAGGGAAATGTCCCAACTCCATGTGTTTTAAATTTTCTACCGCCCCTAAACCTATGGCGCGCAGCAGAGCGCAAGAGGTGGGCCCTTGCAGAGCAAGGCCGGCGATATCATGGGATTCTTCCACAATCGAGACATTTTCAAAACCTGCGCTGGCCAGGGTAAACCAATCCATGTTGGGTTCGGCACAATAAATTCTAAAATCATCTTGGGAAAAACGAAAGATTGTTCCGTCATCCACAATGCGGCCTTTATCGGTACACCACACATTGTAGGCCACCTTGTTAATGCCCTGCTTGCTAACATCGCGGGTGACCATACGGTTTAGCATGGCCTCGGCATCTTTACCGCGAATACGGTATTTACACATGCCGGTCACGTCGTACACACCACAGGTATTGCGCGTTAAAAAGTATTCTACGTAGGGGTCTTTAAAGTAGCTGGCTTGGGCATAGCCGTTCCAGTTGAACCAGGCCTGGGCCCAGTTCATTTCCACTTGCCGCACATAGAAGGGTGATTTTAATAACCCTTCGGTGACACTGTTGATGTCTTTGGCTAATTTAATAGGAGTTTGATTAGTCATTTTTTAAAACCTCGCGCGCTGCATTCAACCCTGCCGCTCCCATAATTCCGCCTCCGGGGTGCGCCCCGGCACCGCACAGAAAAAATCCTGGCATCGGGGTTGAGTAACGATTGGTGCCATAAGTGGGCCGATTAACCCACCATTGATCGATGCAAAATTCACCGTGATGCCAATGGCCACCCCTTACATTAAATTTTGTTTCAATATCCTTAGGGGTTAACAGTTCACTGGCAATGACTTGCTCACTTATGCCAGGGGCGTAACGTTCCAGCATGGCCATAATTGAGGCCAATAACTTGGGTTTTGCTGTTTCCCAGCTTCCTTTTAATTCATAGGGCACATACATGACCTGGGCCGACAACACATAGTGCCCCGCCGGGCAAAGAGTCTCGTCCCTTAGGGACGGTATCATCACTTCCATGACCGGGTGTTCTGGCAACTCACCGTACTTGGCGCTGTCAAAAGCCGTTTCCATATCACTCATGGTAGGGGCTATTAGCAGGCGTTGGTTAAGGTCTGTGACTCCGTTAAATTTGGGCAAGCCGTTAAGCGCCAGATTAACTGTGGCCACCATGCCTCTATCACGAATACGATTAATGCGGTGAGAGAATTGAATGTCCAGATGCTGCTGGCCCAACAGTTTTTGAAAACTGGTTTTTGGGTCCAGGTTGGATATCACTTTACTGGCCAACATTTCACGGCCATCTGCCAGCCTAACCCCAGTAACCTTATGCTCGCTCACCAATACAGATTCAACCCGGGCATTATATTGAATGCTTACCCCAAGGGATTCACAGGACTTAACCAGTGCATTAATAAATTGCCCCACTTGAGCCACCGGCATGGCCCCGGTGTTGTAAACCTGTTTACCGGACAGGTCCCCTGCGTTGCGCAACAGCTGATTAAGTACGGCATTGTTTGGGCTACGCGGTGCCAGTTTATTGCCCACTAAAAAGTCCCAGCTTAAAGCCGCTTTTAATAACGGATTATGAAAAAACTCATCCATTAAATCCTGGCTGGGCAATGCCATCACGCGAGTGAATTCGGCCATCTTCTCTTTGCCCAGGCGCCGTACATTCCAGCCAAACTGCGCGAAGGTGAACAGGTCACTAACATCACGGTCCTCAATGCGTGGCGGATTCTTGTGCCAAAACGGCCCCATGGTTTTACTGAACTGGTTCATGAGTTCGGTAAACTCCTGGAAGGATTTTTGATCTTTTTCGCTCACCCCATCAACAGTATTTTTTGAAATACTAATATGCTGGCCATTGTCGTTTAGGGCAAGAGTGGGAATAACCTGTTGCTTGGTTGAAAATCCGTGTTGCTCCAGTTGTAAACTGGATATGAGTTTTTTGGACAGCTGTGGCAAGGTATGCACGGCGGAGGTGAAAAAACTTGGAGAGAATTCGTAGCCCTTAGCCAGGCCGCCTGCCTCAGGCTCCGCCTCTAATACCAGTACTTTTTTGCCTTTTTTTGCCAATTGATGGGCACAAATTAAACCGTTGTGGCCTGCCCCCACTACGATGGCATCGTATTGCAATTGTTGAGTAGTATTAGGCATCGTCAAACTCCTCTGGCACCACGGACTTGCCATTTATTTTTTCGCGCTTTAAGTCCATTAAAATTTCACGAGCGCTGTTGGCTCCGCAGGCACTGGAAACACCGCCACCTGGATGGGTACCGGAGCCACACATGTACATACCCTTAATTGGGCCTCGATATTGTGCGTAACCAGGAAACGGCCGATTAAACATGAGTTGATCCAGGGTTAACTCCCCTTGAAAAATATTACCTTCGGTTAAACCGATTTCATTTTCTATCTCAAATGGGGTTCTAATTTCCATGTGAGCAATGAGTTCACGGAAATTTGGACTGTATTTGGATATTCGATTCACCACCGTTTCGCCAAAGGCGGCGCGTTTTTCATCGGTCCAGCCTCCTTCCACGTCGCGCGGGCAATACTGAATAAAACACGATACAAAATAATGACCAGGTGCGGCCAGAGTAGGATCAAATTGTGAGCTTTGTGTCATCTCGATGAAGGGGATTTCACTCCAGCGATTGTGCTTCCAATCGTCGTAGGCACGTTCCATGTTTTCAAGGGAGTCCACAAATGCAAAGCTGCCTTTTTGCAGCAGGCTTTGATCGGGTAGCGATGGGAAATAGGGCTGCCCGGTGAGAGCAATGTTCACCTTGCCGCTGGAACCCCGAATCTTAAAGTTCTCGGCCTTTTTGCGCAGGGCTGGGCTAATGTGTTTTTTATTGATAATTTTAGTGAACGTACGCTTAGGATCTAGGTTAGACACCACAATGTCACTGTGCACCTCTTCGCCATTGGCCAATAACACCCCATAGGTTTTATTGTTGCGCACTAGCAGTTCTGACACTTCGGCATCACAACGCACCTCACCACCAAACTCCGCTAACGAGGCGGCAATGGCGTTAGAAATGGCTCCCATTCCACCACGAGCCAAACCCCAGGCGCCCACGGTGCCGTCCACATCCCCCATCACGTGATGCAGTAATACATAGGCGGTACCTGGTGAGTAAACCCCTAGGGCGGTACCAATAATACTGGAGGTAGCCAAGCTGGCTTTTACTAGGTCGTTTTCAAAATATTCATTTAAAAAGTCTGCGGCACTCATGGTTAAAAAACGCATGAATTCATAAATTTGCTCTTCCCCCAGGTCTAAAAACTTTTTACCCATGTAGATCATTTCTTTAATGTCTCTGGGCTTAAATGAGGTGGGGTCGGCCGGAGTGCGCAGTAAAAAGAAACGAATCAGTTTGGCATAGCGCATGAGATCAGATTCGTAACGCACCATGGCATCCGCATCGCGGGCACTGTGGCGTTTTATTTCACGATAACTCATAGCCGCTTCCGGATAGTGGGCCACGTAATCGCCGTCGGCACCAAAACTGGTATTACCCTCATAAGGCACAATCATCAAACCGTGTTGGCTGAGGTTTAAATCCCGGTGAATGCTTTGGCGCAGCAAAGTACACACGTAAGAGCAGTTGCTGTACATCCAGCCTTTGTGCAGTTCACGGCTCACCGCGGCACCACCTATGTAGGCATTTTTTTCTAGCACCAATACCTGCAACCCTGCTTTGGCAAGATAGGCGGCATTAGTGAGGCCATTATGGCCGGCGCCAATAATGATGGCATCGTATTTATTCGCCATAAAGGCTCCTGCAATAATCGGTTAACTAAACACTATGGTTTTATTGTTATGCACCAGCACCCGGTCTTCCAGGTGATTTCTTAAACCCTGGGCCAACACTTGTGCCTCCACATCCTTACCCTTGCGCACGATGTCTTGCACGCTGTCATAATGGCTAATGCGTGTTACGTCTTGTTCGATGATGGGGCCCGCATCCAAATCGGATGTAACGTAATGGCAGGTGGCACCGGTGAGTTTTACGCCGCGCTGCTGGGCTTGATGGTAAGGTTTGGCCCCCATGAACGACGGCAAAAAACTGTGGTGAATATTAATCACCTGGTTAGGGTATTGCTCGCACATCCAGGGTGGCAATATTTGCATGTAGCGCGCCAGCACTATGGTGTCCGGGCTATATTTGTCGATGAGCTCACAGGTTTTTTGAAAGGCCTCTTCTTTACCGGCCGCCGACTTAGGCACCGGCACATGGAAATAAGGGATGTTGTGCCAGCTCACCATTTCATTTAAGTCATCGTGATTACTGATGACGCAGGGGATATCAAAGGCCATATCGCCACACTTCCAGCGATACAATAAATCTGCCAGGCAATGGTCCAGCTTACTCACCATGATCAGCACCTTTCTTGGGGTGCTGGCATCGGTTAAATGCCACTGCATGCCGTAACGTTGTGCGATAGGTATAAAACGTTCACGGAATTCATTGGCATCCATAGGCAAATTTTTGGGGTCCAACACATAACGCATGTGGAACATGCCGGTGCTGCTATCGTGATACTGACTTGCCTCAACTATGTTGCCACCGTGACCTGTAATAAAGCCACTAACGTCAGCGATGATGCCCAGCCTATCTGCGCAGGAAATGATGAGTCGAAACATAGTATTGCCCCCAAGCGAAATTGCATGACGCTAGGATTGCCCACAGACGTCACAAATGTCAGACCTGCAGCGGCCAGCTTAGGGATATTTACGGACAAGCTGTTTCCGATTATCATCCATATGGTCAATGAGGTGGAGAGCCGTCAGTGAGTTCCGAGATACACAGCCAAGTGTGGCAAAGTTATGAGATTCAGCAGCTTCTGGCCCACATAAAATCCCAAGGGGTAGATACCCGTCATATATTACAAGGCACGGGTGTGACCCATGGCATGTTGGAAAACCCCTCATTACGGGTGAGTTTGGATCAGGAGCTGGCTTTGTACATTGCTCTGGCCGAACATAATCAAGACCCCTTGCTGGCGCTCAAGCATGGGCAGTGCATGGGGCTTAATTATTTTGGGGTATTGGGCACATTAATGTTAAGCAGTGAGACCTTGGCCCAGGCACTCAATTATTTGCAGCAGTTTTTCCCGCTGGTGAGCTGGGCCAGTTATATTGGCCTTCAACAAAATGAAAATCCTGCCACGGTTTTGCTCACTATGGTGCCCACCCCGGCCGGAGATAAAACTGGCCAGTTTGAGGTGGTAAGTACTTTTATGTCACTCATGACTCTGATCAGGCAGATCACCATGGGGGAGTTTAAATTCCGCAAGGTATCATTAGCCTACAAAATAAATAATAAGCTCAAGGCGCAGTATGAAGGTTATTTTCAATGTCAGGTTGTGTTTTCAGCCAAACAAAATTCAGTGTTATTCAGCCAGACTGAATTTCAGCAAAAAATGCCGGCTGCCGATGCCAGCGTGGTGGAGGCATTAGTAGGCCTATGCCAACGCAGCTTTGAGAGTCTTAAAAATAACCGGGGTCTAGTGGGGGCGGTGCGACAACATTTAGAAAACTCTGAAAGTAATTACTTAAGTCTTGAACAACTGGCCGACATTTTTAATCAAAGCAGCCGCACCCTGCGCCGAAAATTGGATGATGCCGGTACCAGTTACCAGAAAATTCTGGAAGAAGTTCGATTTGATCGCTCGAAGCAGCTACTACAAAATACCGATCTGACCATTGAAAACATCGCCTACCAATTGGGCTACAGTGATAGCCGTAGCTTTAGAAATGCCTTTAAGCGCTGGGCCCAAGTTCCGCCGGGGGAATATCGTTTAAATAAACGGGTACATTAATCATAAAGAAAGTATTTTGTGTATTCTCTATCAAAACTCCTATGTGGTGCTTTGGCCTCACATTCTACTTTCACCCTATAAAAATAAACCCATTACCACGGGCTCTGTTATCATAGCTTTTCATCTACAACAGAAAAGGATTTTTCGTGTCCATTATTTACCCTATATTTGCATTGGTTTTATTAACATTTGCCGTATGTTTTGGCGTAGGCTTGGCCCGCTTAATTAGCGTTCAAAAAAGACAGGTTAGCCCAAAATATTATAAGTTGCTGTCTGGTTACACACCTCCTGACTACGTTGTTAAACTTGGCAAAAACTTTGACAACTTGTTAGAAGTGCCCGTTTTATTTTATCTACTGGGGGTTTTAATGATTACCTTAAACCTTAGTAGCGCGTTTATTTTAAACCTGGCATGGGGCTTTGTTGTCTTTCGATTAATTCATACTATTATCCACATTACCTACAATGCACCCACCCATAGATTTTTAGCCTACCTAGTGTCTTGCACTATTTTATTAGTCATGTGGATAGAATTCATGTTAATAATTTCCCAGTCCTAAACCTAAATACATATAAAAGGAATTATAATGTCTGCCTACATCGTATTTAATTACGTTATCACTAACCGCAGCCGTATCGATGAGTTAACTCAACAATCACTGGCTGTGAATGAACAATATGGCGCCAAAGTAGTGGTGGGCAGCCCAGTGAAAACAGTGGAAGGCAAGACTCTGCCTAACATGGTAATACTGGAGTTTATTAACTTTGAAGCGGCCCAGACCTATTATCACTCCCCCGAGCATCAAGCTCTCACTCTATTAAGAAATGAAATCACCGAAGGTTGGGCCACCATAGTGCCCGGGGACAGTGAAACCCAAGCCATTGTTGAATCCGGATATTTTAATTAGCCCCATGACCATTCGACCCTTTAACAAAACCGACCTGCCCGCCATCTTTGATATTTACAGGCAATGCAAGTTGGACGAACTTCGTTTTGAACAACAAACATTTACCTTACTGCCCCTTGAAGAGGATGAAACTCGCTTGGGCCAGCTATTAGAATCTGACATTTTCATGTATGAGAGTAATGGCATCTTGGCTTACGCAGCGTTATTCCACAGTGAAATTCGCGCCTTATTTGTCACGCCACAAGCCCGTGGCCAGGGCATAGGCCAGCAGCTATTAGATTTTTTATTGGATAAAACAAACGGGGTCACCCGTTTATACGTGGCCAAAACCAATGCCCCCGCCAAACAGCTATATGAAAAATATGGTTTTAAAATAACCGAAGAATTTCAAACCTACTACAACGGCCTACCGGTACAGGCAAACAAGATGGTATTGCTCGCCAAGGACAGCATTCGTGAAATATAAAATAATTGAAGCCGCCCACAGCGTTCACATTGCAAAATTGGCGGTGTGCCTCACCCAGGAAATTATTGAACGCACCGGCATCCAGCATTTTGATGTGGATGTGCCACAGGCGATTAAGCTGTGTGAAAACTATGTGGCCAACGGTGTGTACACAGTAATGGCTGCGTTTGATGACAAACACGATAATCAAATTGTGGGGTTTGGCGCCCTGTGTGAAAGCCATTCTCTGTATGCCAAAGGGGCGTTTGGCATTATCCAGGAATTTTATGTATTACCTGAATACCGCTCTCAAGATGTGGGCAAAACCCTCATTGAAAACATGGTGGCCCTTGGTAAACACAAACAGTGGAGAAGACTGGAACTGTGCACTCCGCCCCTGCCTGAATTTGACCGCACCCTAAGCTTCTATGAGGCCCATGGTTTTGAAGTCACCGGTGGCCGCAAGATGAAGGTCCAGCTGGCTTAAGTCAGCCTGAGCATGTTCGCCCCACTGAAAAATACTATCTCATAGCCCACCATAAACACATGGCCAGGCTTTCTCTTTAATAGGGCCATTAATGGCCCCGGTTTTCAGGTTTTATGGCGATCCTTTCATTCATACCCCGCACCACCCAAGCATTCACTTTGCTGAGCCTTTTCTTGTTAAGTGCCTGCGGTGGCTCCAGTGCAGGCGACCACGGGCCTAAAATTGACGAGCCTGATGTCATTTTTCCGGTAAACCAACAAGATTTGTTTGCCGCCTTTCGCGATACCCATGGAGAACCCTTAAAAATTGGCGGCAGCCTTGAAATTAGGCCCCCCATTAACGGGGAGAACATTGCCACTTACGAGCTGTACTTTGCCAACCCTTTAAGTGAGCAGGTTGAAGGTGAGACGTTATTCACCCTGGAGGCACAAGCAAACCAATCAAGCCAAACCATTGAGATCAATGAAGCGCTTACTCTGCCGCAAGACAATAGCCAGTTAAAGCTCATCGCTAGCAACACCCAGGGCGAAGAAGTTTTTTCCACAATGGTTCGCTTTTTGGATTACACCGGCAATAGCCAGGTGGGCGGCAAGGGCGGCACAGCGTTGGCCAGTTGGGAATACGGAGTAGACCGAGACTTTTTAATGGCCTTTGAAGAGAACATTAACGGCACAAATTACTGCACCCTGGATAACGGCCTAGTGATGGTGGTGGACTTAAACAACCAAATAGACGAGCGCCAAGACATCACCATAGACGATGCCCTGTATCCGGCCTTTAGCTTTGATTGCAGCGACAGCCACTTTAATACCCAAAAAATTGTCTACGACTTTGATGACACCGTACGTACTTACTCGGCCCTTAACGATGCTTTTTATTACGGCACCGTGACTTACAATTTCTTTTTTAAATATTTAGGGCGCCCACCCTACCCTGAAAAAATGCGCTTACGGGTGCATTACGCCGATGATTTTAATTCAAATATTTTTTGGGATGGCGAATACGCCAACTTTGGTGACGAGCTCTATTCCAACTCTTATGGCAGCGTGAGTTTAGACATAGTGGCCCACGAACTGGGCCATGGATTTTTAACCAAAAATTCAAAATTGGATAAAAACTTTGCAGCCTATTCCAAAGATGCCCTCACAATGCACGAGGCCTTTGCCGACATGACCGGGGCCGCCACTAAGTATTTTTATACGGGGCAGTTACATTGGTCACATGGGGAGGAAATCACCACCCGAGTACGAGACTTAAGCAGTATTATTACCGAGCCGGGCGCCATTGCCAGTTACCTGGATTATAACGATGGCGGCATTAATTATTACCTGCGCACCGGTATGTTAACTTACCCCTTTTACACGCTCACACAAAAGTGGGGCATGGCACGCAGTTATTCTTTATTTTTAGAAGCGGCTCAATATTGTTGGGCTCCCACCATGGATTTACCCCAAGGGGCTCAGTGTGTATTAGAGGCGGCCATTAATCGAGATGAAAATACCCAGGACGTGATAAACGCCTTTAAGGCGGTAAAAATTCAATTATTTACCGAAGGCTCTCTGGCCCATTTTGATATCAGCGCCAAAAAAGAAGTGATTAGTTTTACCGACACCAGTGTGAGTTCCAGCCAGGTTAACCAATGGCATTGGGACTTTGGTGACGGCCAAACCTCCAACGAAGCCGCCCCTGTACACAGCTATGCCCAGGGAGGTCTATATCACCCACTACTAACCATTACCGACCTTAACGGTCACACCGACTCCTATACACGGGCAGTGGATGTGTTTAGTGATTACTGCGCCCCTGGGCCCAGCTCATGGACCCATGCCGTGAGCCAAATAACCATTAATGGCCAGGTAATAGATACCAGTAATCTTGCACAATACGATTACACCGGCACAGTTATTTCTGTAAACCCACAACAAGATATTACCATCAGCGCCCTGGGCCAGGACAACGACCAAAACCCCATGAATTGGAAAATGTGGTTAGACGTGAATAACGACGGCGTATTTGATAACAATCTTCACTCTGAAGAGATAGTGCACACCAGCAGCATTCAAAAAAACACCCCATATAAGTTAGATACCCACATTCAAATTCCTGCAGGCCATGATGCAGGCCCGTTACGATTAAGAATCACCGGCCAATTTGGCATTCCCAGCCCTTGCGCGTTGAATGCAAAAACCACCGTGGATGTGTTGCTTCATATCCAGCCTTAAATTTTAAACCTGCCCCACCCACAAACACCCTTGGCCGCAACGGCCGGGGGAGTCCACCCTGCCCACCTAAAACCCTTTTTACAAAGTGAGTCTTAAGTACTACACGTTGTTATTAAGACCACTCTTTGGCCGTAGTCATAAACACCACGCCAAACATTAATCCCTTATAAATCAATCACTTATAAACTGGCACAGCTCTTGTAATAGTACAACTGTACATACCAATATTGAGATTGCCATTATGAGTAAACCCATCGCTTTTTCATTGATTGCATTTTATGGCCTAGCCACGGTCGCGCATGGCGAAGGCGTTATGGGGCGAGCACCCATGGCTTTTTTAGCCGGCCGAATGGGCTGATTCATTGCCAATGAATGAACCCCATTCGGCTCAGCACAACCTTGTACACATAGATTTTAAATAGCAGTAGATGGAGCAAGACCCAGCATGATCACACCCCAACAAAGACAAATTATTGATGCCACACTTCCCGCGGTGGAAGCCAATGCCGTGAAAATTACCAGTTGTTTCTATCCGTTAATGTTTGAGCGTTACCCTGAGGTGATTGAATTTTTTAACCAAACCAATCAACAAAAAGGCACACAAAGATTGGCCCTGGCCAACGCGGTGGTCGCCTACGCCAAGCACTTGGACAAGCTAGGAGAAATTTCCGACACCGTGCGTTTAATCACTCAAAAACATTGCTCATTGGGCATTCAGCCCCAGCACTATCCCATAGTGGGGGAATGTTTATTGGCTGCCATCAAACAAGTTTTAGGGCGCGCCGCCAGTGACGAAGTACTCGCGGCATGGGGCGCCGCCTACCAACAGCTGGCCGACATTTTAATGGGAACCGAGAAAGGCATTTACCAACAAAATGCACAACGCAGTGGAGGCTGGAGTGGCCAGCGTGCCTTTGAACTTGTAGAAAAGCGCATTGAAAGCGATGTGATTACCTCGTTTGTATTAAAACCCCAAGGCCAGCAAGAAGTGATTGATTTTATACCCGGCCAGTACATCACTGTGGTGCTCACCGTTAACGGAAACACCGTGCGCCGTAACTACAGCTTGTCGGCGGCACCGGGTAAAACCACATTGCAAATCAGTGTGAAGCGCGAGGACGCCGGGGTGGTGTCCAACTACCTGCACGACCAACTTAAGGTGGGAGCAGCCGTTAACCTAACCGCCCCCTGTGGCGACTTTACCTTAAAGCAAAATACCAAACCTATCGTATTGGTAACCGCCGGGGTGGGTATTACACCGGCCTTAAGCATGCTAAGTGCCGCCCTGGATAATCAAAAGGAGAATAAGCGGGCCATTCACTTTATTCACTGTGCACGTAACGGCGCCAGCCACGCCTTTGGGCCACACATATTAAAGCTCACGGCTTCACAGCCACAGGTGTCCAAGACCTTTATTTACAGCCACCCAAGTCCCAGCGACTTACAAGGAGACAGCGGCCATGCCGATGACTTTGGTTTCTTAAACGAAAACCACCTACGCCAACACTTGGCTGGCAATACCGATGTTGAGTGTTATGTGCTGGGGCCCAAGGCCTTTATGCAGGGTGCCCTACAGCTGGCCAACGACTTGGGCATTCCCTCAGGGCAAACCCACTATGAATTTTTTGGCCCTAAAGAAGAATTAGTAATCAATGAAACTCAGCAGGAGGTGGCGTAGATATAAAAAAGTAAAAACAGGACTGGCCTGTTGCGATTTCATTCACAAGCAGCAGGCCAGCAACTAAGATAAAATAAAGAGATTATTCACCTTAGGAGTACCTGGTGACACCATCTTTGTCTAACGTATTGGCCGACATATTAGGGGACTTGTCCAAGCACATGCCCAGCGCCCAGCGTTTTCAGCGCCTAATGGATGCTTGGTTAACCCTAGTGCCCAGCGATGCCTGCGCCATCTTACAGCTAGAAGGAGTAAACCTTACTCCCAGAGCCGCCCAAGGATTTGGCAGCGATATGATGGGCCGTCAATTTTTAGTGGCCGAGCACCCTCGTTTATCCAGCATATTACACAGCCGCCAGTACGTGCGCTTTGATCTTGACTGCCACCTGCCCGACCCCTACGACGGCCTTATTCCCACTGATGATGGCCACCTGCACGTGCACGATTGCATGGGCGCGTCTTTGTACATAGATGATGAACCCTGGGGCGTGATTACCCTGGATGCGTTAACCCCGGGCAGTTACGATAAAATCTCAGCCGATACCATGCACACCATAGTGCGCATCACCGAGGCCGCCATTAAAACCGCTGGGCTCATTGAACATTTGGAGCACAAAGCCCAACACCAAAGTGACGTGGCCAAGGCCCTGTCAAAACAACGTTTCGATTTTAAATTTGTAGGCAATAGCCCGGCTTTTAAACGCCTGGAAGAAGACATTAAAACCGTGGCCAAATCGGATTTAACCGTTTTAATCAATGGTGAAACCGGCACTGGCAAGGAACTGGTGGCGCAGAATTTACACTTGGCATCTAGTCGCGCAGGCGAAGCCATGGTGGCGGTTAACTGTGCAGCCTTGCCAGAGGCGTTAATTGAAAGTGAATTGTTTGGCCATGTGACAGGGGCCTTTACCGGCGCTACTAAAAATCGCGCTGGAAAATTTGAACTGGCCCATGGGGGCTCGTTATTTTTAGATGAAGTGGGGGAACTGCCGCTATCGGCCCAAGCCAAACTGTTACGCGCCATTCAAAGTGGCGACATTCAACGGGTGGGCTCGGACGCCCAACTAAAAGTAGACGTGAGAATTATTGCTGCCACCAATCGCAACTTGTCTTTAGAGGTGAGCGAGGGGCGCTTTCGTGCCGATTTGTTTCACCGCTTAAGTATTTTTCCCATAGAAGTACCTAGCCTGCGTGAACGCCAATCGGACATTGGCCCGTTGGCCGGTTATTTTTTAACGCGCATGCAACGCAAACTGGGCAATATTAAATTGGTATTGTCGTTGGCGTCGCAGCAAGCCTTGTTGAGCTATGCATGGCCCGGCAATGTGCGAGAGTTGGAACATGTATTAAGTCGTGCCGCCTTAAAGGCCAATGCCGGGGATCAACAGGCTGAAGGCCTGTGCGTGATTGAGCCCTTACATCTGGGGTTGGACGTGACGATGAGTGAAAACGAAATGGCACCTGCGGCCACGCCATTAGTATCGGTTAAAATGGATAACACTAAGCTCATTGATTTACGTAACGCTATAGATCTATTTCAAAGTGACTACATCAAAAATGCCCTGGCGCGTTTTGATGGCAATAAATCAAAAACAGGCAAAGCCCTTGGGGTGGATCGCAGTAATTTTCAGCGCCTGTTAAAACGTTTGGGCATTGGGTGAATTAAGCGTTTAAGCAGGGCGCCGTCCTCATATTTACCCACTAGAGCATAAGGGGTATTGCCACCTGAGATGACAAAGTGCAAAGTATTGCGCTAAATAAAAAACGAAAATAAGAATGCAGGAGCCTACCGTGAAGGACATTAAAACGCCCAACAGCATTGACTACTATACAAACAAAACTATCGAATCCTGGGATGAAGTGGCCCCACGGCATGCCTCATTTAATTCATCATTACTTGAAGATGTGAGCAGTAAAAACTTTAACAACCTCAACCCAGACTTTAATGCCCTGGTAGACAACATGATCAAACCTGGTCATTGCGTGGTACAAATTTGTTGTAATAATGGCATTGACCTGCTGTCGGTTAAAAATAAGGGAGCAGGCCGCTGCCTTGGCATAGACGGCTCAAAAGAGTTTATAACCCAAGCAGTAAACCTGGCTAATGCGTCTCTTCATAATAATGTGGAGTATTGCCACTCAAATATTTACAGCCTTCCCAAAGAACATTTTCAATCCTTTGATGTGGCAATTATTACTGTGGGCGTTATGAACTGGATGCCGGATATCGCGCGCTTTATGCAAGCATGTGCCTCTTTAATAAAACCCGGCGGCATTTTACTAGTAGAAGAAATACACCCTATACTGGGCATGTATGAAGAAGGCGAACCGTCTTTTATTGATGCCTCCTATTTTAATAGCGAACCATACGTCGATACCAATGGTCTTGATTATTTTGGCAACGAAAAATACTCGGCCAAGGAAAATTTTTGGTTTCATCACTCGCTAGCCGACATTCTAATGGGGGCTATTGCCAGTGGCTTGCAACTAGAGCATATGAAAGAGCTGCCCTATAACGTGGGGAATTTTTGCGCCGATTTAGAGACCGCTAAAAATAATCCCCCCTTAGGCATTAATTTCGCCTGGCGAAAGTCATCAACATAATCCACACGTTATAATCAATCTATCAATGTAAAGGATGACCATGTACAACTTGTATTACTACCCACATAACGCCAGCATGGCGCCGCACTTTATCCTTAATGAACTGGGGGTGGATTTTAAATTAACTCTGGTGGACCGCAAAACCCATGCTCAAAAATCGGCCGAGTATTTGGCCATTAACCCCGCTGGGCGTATTCCTACTTTAGTGGATGACGGCCAGGCCATATTTGAAAGTGCCGCCATCTGTCTGCACCTAGCAGAGCAACACCCTAATGCCCAATTAGTACCGGCAATGGGCGAGTCAATTCGCCCCCAGTTTTTTCAATGGTTAATGTATTTAACCAACACCCTGCAAGCTGAGTTGATGATTTATTTTTACCCTCAGAATCACACCACCAACGCTGATCAACATTCCAATATTATCTCCGTACAAGTGCAGCGCATTGGCGACATACTGGCCTTGCTGGATAACGAGCTAAAAAATAAAAATTATCTGGTAGGCGAGCAACTCACTGTGTGTGATTACTATTTATTAATGTTATTGGTGTGGTGTGATGATTTAGAAAAACCGCCTACAGGCTATGATAATTTGGCAATCTATTTGAAAAATTTGGCAAAACGCCCAGCGGTAAAAAAGGTGGCCGAAAAAGAAAATATCGACCTGACCCTTTACCTATAAAACAATCATTAACAACAACAGCCTTACAACCTGGAGTGTAATCGCCCGATATTGTCCTGAATAAATTCCAGCAGCGCACGGCTCTTTCTGGGCATAGTGCGCCCCGGATACACTACCGACACGGTTTGCGCCTCTAACGGCAGCGGCGTTTGTAACGGGCAAAGGGTGCCCAGTTTAACCTGCTGCTCGGCCAGATAACGGGGTAACTTCACTAAACCCTGGCCACGAATAGCAGCCACTAAGCGCATCTGCTCGCTGCTCATGGTGAGACGCCCCGATACCGGGATACTAATGGCACCACCCTCACTTCTAAATTGCCAGTCCCGCTCACCGGGCTGCAAAATAACGCTGGCCGCAGACAGCTGAGCCAACTCGGTGATGCTGCTACTGTCACCACAATGGGCACTGCCATAAATGCCCTGGGGCAGGCTCATTAACGAGCGCGCAATTAAATCCGATGGGGGCAGCGGTCGGTCGTGCAGCACAAAGCTTAAATCAAACTCGCGACTGTTGTCTGGCAAGGGGCCAGCGTAATGAGTGATGGTGAGCTGAATGTCCTTGTAGGCCTCCATAAACTCCACAGTGAGCTGGCCCATATCTTCATTAAAGAACTCCAGGGGCAGCAGCATGGTAAGCGCCCCCCGTGGTTGTTCACGCCAATGCTCCATAAAGTGCGAGACCTCGTTTAACCCCTCCATTAACGGCGCCACCTGATCAAACAACAGCTGGCCTGCTTCGGTGGCGGTGAGGTTTCTGGGGCGGCGATTCAACAGGCGAATATTAAACTCACTCTCCAGCTCGGTAAGATGGCGCGAAAGGCTGGATTTGGCCATGCCCAGCTCGGCCGCTGCCCCTGTGATGGAGCCGGTTTTAAGGGTTTGTACAAACAGCTTGAGGTTATCCAGCTTCATAGGGGCTCCGATCTTGTTCCGACTCTTGTTCCAAAAGTGGAACACAAGGTTGAGGTTATTGTGTCTAGTTCTGAATTTGAGGTCAATTACAATGGTCGCCATTGAATCAACCCACAGGAGAAACACATGACTCAATCAACGGTTCCCTTAATTTCCGGCCCTGAATTTGAATCCCAGGTGGAGCAAGGTACAGGCCTCACCCTAGTGGATTTTTACGCCGACTGGTGTGGCCCATGTAAGATGATCACCCCAGTACTGGAAGAGCTGGCCGAGAATTATGAAGGCCAAGTAAACATAGTGAAGATCAATGCCGATAGCGAAGCCGAGGTATTGGCCAAGTACGGGGTACGCGGATTGCCCACTATCATGATGTTTAAAGATGGTGAATCGGTGGATGTAAGCGTAGGGGCCCAGCCCTATTCGGCCCTTAAGGCCTTCATTGAAAAACAGCTTTAACTCTTCGTTTACGGCCCCACCTTAGGGCCGTTTTTGTCACTCTGCTTTTTCTGCTCCGTGGTATGCTGTGCCCATAATCTCTAGCGAATAATCGGTACACACAATGAAGCACTTAATCATTATCACTATATTTGGCTTAGTCTGGACATTTAGCTTCGCGCAGGCCAGCCAATCTCAAACACAGCTGGAAACCCAGCACCTGCTTAATTTCATTAAAAATACTCAGTGTCAGTACGAGCGTAATGGCACCCTGCATAATGGCGTTGAAGCACTTCAGCATATTAAGAAAAAATATGAGTATTATCTGGACGATATTCACAGTAGTGAAGACTTTATTAAATACTCCGCCACCAAGAGCCAGATGTCGGGCAAAAAATATCGCATTCACTGCCCGGGGCAGGCCATACAAAACAGCAGCGTATGGTTAACTGGCGAATTGAAAAAATATAGGTCTGAGAAAGAAAAGGCTGTTAGATAATCCTCACAATCAAAGGGTCACTTCAAAATATAACCACGCTATGAATACATCCATGTACGCTCGACGAATGCATCCCTGCATTCAACGGATTATATTTTGAAGTGACGCTTTATTTGTTATCCTCATTAAGGCGAATATGCAGAGTCTTTTCACACATCACATGAACCTTGCCTTGTTTATCGGTTAGCTCTAACTGATAGACCCGCTCAATTTTTTTATGGCGCGCACACTGTTCTTTAATGATGTCTATCTCACCACCGTTTATTTTAAATTCACCATAAACTGTATCCCTGGCCGGGCGTTTAAACTGTATGTGAGCACTCTTGTCCACCACATAATAATCCGCCCCCAAAATTTTATGCAGCATCACCCCGTAAATGGGGTCTAATGCCGAATACAAGCTGCCACCCCAAATCATGTTGAGGTGATTACGTGTCTTCCAGTTTAAATTCAGTTTTATTTTAACCAAACTATAGTCTTTAGCGATGTGAGTCACCCTGGCACCACAGCGCCGATAGGCCGGTGCCAGGTTTACCAGCCATCTAAACAGCAGCGCTCTCACGCAATATCCAAAATAATTTTACCTTTGGCTCGAAAGCTGCGGCTTAGATCATGTGCCGCCGCCACCTCTTGCAAAGGAAAAACGTGTTCTATAAGCGGAGTCACTTTTTGCTCTTCAATCAATTTTGATAAGCGCTTTAAATCCTGGCCACTGGATTTTACCAACACCATGGCAATGCGTTTGGTGGTGGGTAAAAATTTTGACAACAGCGTGGTTTTAATTTGCGCCTTCAAGTTTTGTGGGCTGGGGATAGTGGAGACATAAATCCCCCCTGGAGTAAGCGCTTTCATGTATGGCTCAAACCCATTACGACCAATGGTATCGAAAATCACCTGATAATCTTTTAGCTGCGCCTTAAAATTATCTTGTTTGTAGTTGAATACCTGCTCGGCCCCCAGTGCCTTCACCATGTCCATATTATTGGGCCCGCATACCGCATCCACCCTTGCCCCTAATGCCTTAGCAATTTGCACGGCAAAACTGCCCACGCCTCCAGACGCCCCCACCACCAGTACTTTTTGGCCGGCTTTTAGTTTCGCTATATTCACCAACGCCTGCCAGGCGGTGAGTCCACACAAGGGGGTGGCGGCGGCCTGTTGATAACTGATTATGGAAGGTTTGATATCAACGGATTTTTCATTCACTGCCACAAACTGGGCGTAAGCGCCCAAACCGTCTTTTGGGTTTTTCATGCCGTAGACACTGTCCCCCACCTTGAAATTTTTAACCTGGCCACCCACCTTTACCACCACCCCGGCAAAGTCGCTGCCCAAAATAAGCGGGAACTTGGGCACGGCAAATTGCATCTGGTATTTGCCAGAACGAATTAACCAGTCTCTTGGGTTGATGCTGGCCGCGTGGTTCTCCACCAGTATTTGCTGCTGGGTTATTTCAGGCTCAGCTTGTTCACCACAGGTAAGCACATCTGTGCTGCCATACTGGGTTTGGAAAATGGCTTTCATGGGTTTACTCCTGATAATTCTTTAAAATCTTTTCAAGTGTTTCGATGCTCTGCTGGCGTTCTTGTTGGCTAATACCGTTAAAGGTTTTTTGGGTAAGGCTGGCACTGAACTTTGCAAACTTGCCTTTGAGAGCCATGCTCTTCTTGGTGAGTCGTACTTGCTTGATACGGCTGTCGTTGGGGTCAATGGTTTTTTCCACATAGCCAAGCCTTATGAGCTTATCCACCAACTCTGTGGTTGAAGATTTTTTCTTGTCTATGATTTTAGCCAGCTCGGTAAGCGACAGCGTCTTGTATTTAATCAACGCCACTAAAATCGCCCCATGAGATGGCGCACCAGCCAAGCCCATGGCCTTTAACTCTTGCTGAACAAACTCATAGGCCCTGTCTCGGACCTTGGCCAGCAGTATGATAAATTGGTCTTCGCCGTACATAATTTCCCCTCTAAGCTGCTCTTCACATTAGTTCGTTAACGAACCATTGTAAAGAATATAGACTGTTTCAATTAAATGGGTAATACACAGTACTGGAAAATTTTGTTGTAAACGGCACAATAAACCCCTTATATGGGCAGTTTAATGGGCTTTATTTATGAATGTTTCACAGGTTAAAGCATGGTGCGCCGCTTTACCTTGTGGTGAAGTGTCCTTGCATGGGGCTCCGGCCAATATCCTTAGCTACAAGGTGAAAGGAAAAAAATACGCTTACTTTAAAACAAGTTCCCCAGAAAAATGGCGTTTTAGTATTCGCGTCACACCCCAGTGGTTTTTGGAACTCACCGACCAACCCGGCATTAATCCCGCCCGTTTTATGGGGCGCTTTCATTGGGTAACCATAGTAAACGTGGGAGAGGTAAATGAAGATTATTTACGTCAGCTTATTCAATATTCTTATGACAAGGCCGTGAGCGGATTAACTAAAAAATTACAAAAAGAAATACGGGAACAAAACCAATAGCAGCATTTTACAAGAAGATCATTCTTTTAAAATTCTAGGCGCACATCCTTAGCCAACATGTCCCCCAGCTCACTGGCCGGCACCGGGCGACTAAAGTAATACCCCTGCAGGTAATCACAATGCATGGATTTTAATGCCAGCATAGTGGATTTTTTCTCTACCCCCTCAGCCACCACTTTGTATTCCAGTAAATGTGCCAAGGTAATAATGGAAAACACCATGGCACTGTCCACCTCACTGTGGCCTAATTCATCGACGAAACTTTTGTCTATCTTAACAATGTTAATGGGCAGACGTTTTAAATAATTAAGCGATGAATAACCTGTACCAAAGTCATCGATTGAAATTTGAATACCCTGATCTTTTACTTGCTGTAAGGCATCAATGGCCGCGGCCACATCGTCCATGATGGCAGTTTCGGTAATTTCAATTTCTAGGGATTGGCTGTTTATTTTATGTTTTTTTACAGCCGTATTAATGTCTTGCAATACGCTCCCTCGCTCGAAGTGCCGAGGAGACAAGTTCACCGCCACCCTAATGTCTTTGAAACCCGCATCATTCCACAAGCGAATTTGCCGACACGCGCTATCTATAACCCACTCACTGATGGGGATGATCAAACCATAGTCCTCGGCAATGGGAATAAATTCCATGGGTGAAATCATATGGCCATTTTTATGCCAGCGAATTAACGCCTCTACCCCGGTGATGGTGCCATCTCGTAACGACACTTTGGGCTGATACACCAAATGAAACTCATTATTTTCCAAGGCCAATTTTAAATCATTTTTAATTCTTAACCTGTGACTGGAGAGGCGCTCTAAATCTTCCGAAAAAAATTGAAAATTATTACGCCCCCGACTTTTGGCGTGATACATGGCCATATCGGAATTTCGAATCAATAAGGAATGACTGTCGCCATCGTTAGGGGTAAGGGCGATACCGATGCTTGTGCTGATGTAAACTTCTTGCCCCCTTAGCTCGAAGGGCGCTTCAAACAAGTTTATGATGCGCTCCGCAGAAGCGCTGGCCGACTTAATTTTGCCCACCCCTTGCAACATCAATACAAATTCATCGCCCCCATGGCGACATAAAACATCTTCGTTGCGTAAGGTATGTGAAAGCCGAATACTCACTTGCTTTAAAAGTTCATCCCCCGCTTCATGGCCAAGGCTGTCGTTGATGATTTTAAATTCATCCAAATCTAAAAACAAAATAGCCAAACCCAGTTTTTTACGGTGATTAAGTTTGAGCGCTTGCTCCAAACGTTCACGAAACAACACCCGATTGGGCAGACCGGTGAGGCGGTCGTGATTGGCATTATGGCGAGACTCCCGTTCCGAGCGCCTAAGCTCTGTGACGTCACGTACATTCCATACCCGCCCCATGATCTTGCCATCCATCATTCTGGGGGTGGCATAACAATCCAGTATGGTGTTGTTTTTCATTTCTATGGTGACACTGGCATTCTCTTCCTGGCTGCCTATTAACCGAGAAAATACCCCTTTTATTTCATCAAAATTTAATACATAAGATTCTAGGTTATTAAAAAAGTCTGAGCCTATGGAGCGACTAAAGGTTTCCAAATCCATGTTGAACATTTGTAAAATGGCGCGATTGCAAATATCCACATGTTTATTATCACGGATCACCAGCACCCCTTCACTGCTGGAATCCAGCGTGGCCTGCAACAGGGCAAAGGATTCCTTAAGCTGGTTTTTGGCAAGGTTGGCTTCGTTTATTTTTTGCTGAAGGTCCAGATTGCGAGCGGTTAATTCTTTTGAGGTGAGATCCAGCGAGCGCTCCAACAGCAGGCGGTCTTCGTCGGCCTGCTCATAGGCACAAGACACATCCTGCATTACTTTTAGGTAGTCACTTTGCTCTACCTTGGCCAACATGCTGTGACGCCTAAGTTGACGATGCAGCAGCTTATGCCATCGGCTCATCTTCCACGTCCCTGCAACACAAACACCTCCATGCTATTTTTCACCTATGCTGGTGATGGTCATGGTTTGATTGTGCAACGTGCAGCCTACTTTTTCGATTAACGGTGACAACTCTCCGTAGGAATAAAACCCGGCCATGCGCACTTGCTCTCCCAGTATTTGGCGCACCCCCTCTACTTCCTCTTCTACTCTTTGTTTTAATACCATTTTGCGTCCCACACAGCTGATAAGTAATGCAAAACCGGTTTCATCACTTAACACCGCACGCTGCGCCGCCGTGGTGGCGCCATCGATAAGGCGATCAAAATTGGCCCGCATGAGGCGTACATGACACCCCTGGGGAATGTCACCGGCGAAGGTCATGGAACCTGCCTCATCATCCACCGCCAAAATGGTGCGTACCCGCTCTTCTTCGTGATTGTCGGCGCGAATGCTTAAGGGGAATAACAAGGCACTACCCGGCAGCTCTTGGGCATGGGGGCCCAGATATTCTTTATACAACTCCAGGGCTGAACGGCCGTCCAGCTCAAACAACACATTGCCATTGGATTTAGTCACTAAGCGGTCCGGACCAAACGGATCCCAGCCACCAAACGAGCTGTAAGCTACCTTTAAACTGCTGCCATATAATCCCACCGCTACGATATATCCGGGCTGGGGTGCACCGTTAAGCCAGGTAGAGGTACTTGAAAATTGGTCCCCGTCTCCAGCCAAGCCGCCGCTCACCGATACCGCTTGTGGTAATTTTTGGGTAAGCCCTTTGGCCAGGGCGGTGCCATTAACCTTCAAGCCATCACTGAAAATCAATACATGTTTAAGATCATCGCTGGGCAGTTGTTGCGCCAGGGCATTGCCCGCCAGCAGGCTGTTCTCAAAGGCCGACACCTCCACCTGCACCGCCTTAACCTTGGCCGAGTTAAAGGCCAGCGAACTGAGACTAAGACTGTTATCACGCACTTGGTCATCCAGTATTTCACCGGCCGTGGTGCAGCCGGTGATGATGGCATTGGGAAAACTCAGTTTGAGGGCTGGCATGTGCTGCTCTACTAAGGTGGCAGGACCAAAACACAGCACCAAATTGGCCTTATCATCCACCCCCTTCAAGGCGGGTTGCCAGCTGGCGCCCTGCTCTAAATAATATTGCTCGATTTGCATATTAGCCCCCGCCCAAAAGACACTTTACTAGTGTTCAGACTAGACCATATGGGGCCAAATGCCGCCTTTTTGGGGCGTCGAAACAGCGCGTAAATAGACCTAACCCTCCGCCAACTCTACTGACACAACCTGTCAGTAGTGGCTGATAAGCTAAACAGGAATCAAGCAGACCGGATCTGCCTTATCACCATCAGGAGCTCACATGATCACACTTTTTTACTCCCCTATTTCCCAGCACAGCCGCCGTGTGGTGTCGTTACTGGAAGAAGCCAATATTCCTTATGACGCCAAGTTAGTAGACATGATGAAGGGCGAATATTTGTCACCTGAATTCTTGGCCATTAACCCCAACCACCAGGTGCCAACGCTAGTGGATGGCGACATTAAGATTCACGAATCTAATGCCATTCTTAGATACCTGTGCAACAAACATGAACTCACTAATTGGTACCCCACCGACCTGGCCAGCCGCGCTGGCGTGGAGCAATGGCTTGACTGGTGCCAATGCCAAATGTCCCCAGCCGTGGTGGACATCGTATTAAACAAGATATTTTTACAGGAAAACGGCGACGCTGCCGCCATTGAACGGGGCCGTGAAAAAATGCAGGAATTAACCGCCATTTTGGATCAGCATTTAGCAGGGCAGGATTTTCTTTGTGGCCAACAAGCCACCATTGCCGATTTGGCTCTGGCCTCTAATGTATTTCACTTAGGGTTAGCCGAAGAGCGCCCCGATACCACCCACATTAATGATTGGTATGGACGCATGAGTGAATTAAAGGGGTTTCAGAAATCCTTGCCAAAAATGTAAGCCCTTTTGAGGAATGTTAAGTCCCCAGCTTTAACGAAAAAAACCGTTATTAGTGTTAACTAATAACGGTTTTCTATTGTTTAAAGCTTACTTTAAAACTTGTAAGCCATACCTAGCGACAAAGAGGTAATGTCGGCCGAATAAGCCACAAACTCTGAACTTATAAACGCTACTTTACCTAAATTATATTGTGCACCTGCCACATAAAGCATTTTAGTTTGCGCATCGGTGTCTGATTCGGTCGCCGTGGCTTGTTTGACACTGATGCGATGTAAACCCACCTTTGCATAAGCACTTAATTGAGCCACCAATTGCAATGAGTATTTGGCGTCGGCGAAAAATGTTCGGCTGGATATTTTAAGATCCTCACCCAGTGCCTGCTTAATCTCCGATTCACCTAGATCGGCAAACCCGGCTTCCAGGGTAAAGGGGGTATCCTTAAGGTGATAGCCGGCTAATACACTAAACCCCGAAGCATTATCACTGATGCCCTGTTCATCATAATCTGAAGTAGTGACGTGGGCCGACACATATTGATGGTCAGAAACTAAAAGGTCAGATACGATTTTTAAACTGCTATCTAACATATCGGCAGAACTAGAAGCGGCGGCGAACATGCCAGCCATTAATAGGATTTTTTTCATTATAATTCCATTTATTGAAGGGCTAATTATTATCAAGATAAAAGCGGCTGACAGTTTACCCGTTTACCCCTACTTTTTAGTTAACCTTGTCTAATTTTAAGCTCGTTTCTTGCAATATTTGCACCCCTCAGATCAATAACCAATACTTTAATATGAGATGACACAAGCAAAAAACTCCACCCAGTACTTAAGTATTAACTCATAAAAACCTATTTAAAATTCAGATTCAGCCACCAACTGCCTCACAAACTCATGGGCGGCAGCGGTCAGTGCCAAATTAGCCGGTGCCAAGCGCGTGAAGTGCGCTTTTAGTTCAATGATGGGTGTCCAGCTGGCAAACCGTAACTGTGTGATCACCTTGTTAGAACGCACATCCACCGCCTCCAGTTCCACTGCTGCGCCTCCGTGATCCATGGGTACAAATAGCAGTATGATGGTCAACCAGTTTAGCGCCGGCGATACCGCTTCAATACGGGTGATGGCGGCGCGTATTTGTATGGCCTCAGTGGGTATTTTTATGGCCTGTTCATGAACGGCTTTCTCCAGCGACATTTTAATTTCGTGTTTTAACAGTGCCTTTAATTCTTCCTGCTCTTTTTTATTGATGCCATGGTCACCAACCACCTGCCAACTGATTTCAAACTCTGGCGGCAGGTGTTGCCCGTTAACACCCTGTGATACCGTCAAATCCTGCGATAAAAAACCGGACTGGGTGGCAGGCATGGCAGAGCAAGCTGCCAATGTGATTAAACTCACTGCTACTAGAATATTTTTAAGTGCTTTCATGATTTTTCCTTAACTTTTAATAATGCTGTTCAGTGCCCGTCTTGGACCATGCGCTGTGGCGTCGGCGCGCCCTAAACGAAACAACATCTGTACCGTTTGAGATTGAGGAATATTAAAATGCTGCTTAAATTCTTTTTGCAGTGGCAACATACTTGGGTACTCCTGCAATACCTGGCTCATGGGATGTTGTGCCAGCCCCATGGCGGTAGTTTGCAAATTAATGCGGCAATATTCTCGCCCCACCAAAACCTGATCTAAACGACTATTGGTTTTGGTGATTAACCAGCCAAAAGTGGCGGTGGAGGCAGCGGCTTTTTGCGTCATACCCACCGCTTCCTCGCCAAAAGCTGCTGGGTCTTTTTCAACGCTTTCGCGGCTTAATAACAGATTCTCCACCAATAGCTTTTTAATGCCGCTAAGGCCAGCCTGAGCCACGCCAAAACCATCACGGTATTTTTTTACTTCTGCTTCATTAAAACGAAACATCTTAATGGTCTCGGCATCCCGGTCCCGGTCGCCCACTTCTATTTTCATGGCCTGGGTTAATACCTGGGTGAGTTTTTGCTGAGCGTCGGTTGAATCAACCAGGGTAAGTTTGGACGAAGACTGCGGGCCGTGAAATGTTTGCAGGCTATTGAGCTCATCCGTCGTTAACGGCTGTTTACTGTATTCCCGCTTGTTGGATTGACGCGTTAACAGCTGCGAAAATAATGGGTCGGTTTCTATGCCCGGCTCTTTTACTAGGGTAATGGCCGCCACTGGTTTGTTTTCTAGCTTTGAATGGCTGTACATGCCCGCCGGAAAATATTTAATATTTGCCCTGTGCCCAAGGCCAGTGGCCGCGATGGCCAGGGTTTCCAGGAAGGTGCCCTGGCCTATGTGTATCTGTCGATAAATAGGGTCGGTGGCCGGCAATAAGCGCTGCGGGTCCACGTATAATTCAAAGCTGTTAGTGCCGGTTAATTGAATGACCCAGGGCTGTTTATTGTGGGGATTGGGGCACAACATGGCATAAGACAGTACTTTTAAGCGAATATCGTTTACATCCGCAGCGGGGCCATTCCAGCCATAGTCCAACTGAGGGATTGTCTCGCCACAGCCACTGATTGTGCTGCTCAAGGCCACCGCCCCTAAGCCTAACCCTAAAATGCTAATGAAATTTCTGCGATTAATATTGTTGATCTGACTCATCATAAGCTCCGTTTTTGCTCATTTGAAAGATACTAAAACTATGCATTCCTAGGAATATATATTATATTCCCAGGAATGCAAGTAGAAACATTTAGATTAATGGGAGGTCACTTTGGATAATCGCCAACAAACCGAGGCGCGCATAGTGGTGGTAATGGGCATCCTTCAGCAGCTAATGGGTACCCGACAAAATAAGCTGTTTGCCCGCCAACCCCTCACCACCTCACAGTTTGGTGTGTTAAATCACTTCACCCATAATCCGGATCGCAGCTGGTTAATCAGTGAATTGGCCCATGTGATGGAGATGAATCAACCGGGCATTACCAAAACCGTGAGTGTGCTGCTGGACAAGGGGCTACTTCACTCATCCCCGGACAAAGACGATGGCCGCAAGCGCCACCTTAAGATTACCCAACAGGGACTGAGCACCTGCAAAAACATTATGATGTCGTTATTGCCGGACATCTCCCATTGTTTTGGAGATTGGCAAGATGGCGATTTAACGGCACTCAATAGTCAGTTGGAAACCTTGATGAAATGGTTTGATAATCATAGAGACGATATTAAAGGGCTTTAAGCCCATTAAAAAGCCCGCGAAAGCGGGCCTTTAATATTGGATTGTTTTGGTTTTTCTCGTTATTAAAATCCGTCAGCTCGGTACACTTCTTCGCCCCCCAGCAAGGTTAATAAGGCCTGGGTTTTATGAATACTGTAAGCCGAAATGGTAAACACATCTTGATCAAATATTGCCAGGTCGGCATATTTTCCTTCTTCAATACTACCGGTAATGTCGTCCCGCCAAGCGGCATGGGCGGCATTAATGGTGTAACCCTTGATGGCTGTTTGCACATCAATTCTGTGTTGCGGGGTATTCACTTCACCGGTTTCGTTCGCACCAAGAGTTTGGCGAGTGATGCCACTTTGTATAATAGGGAATGGCTCAAAGGTGCTTACCCCCCAGTCACTGCTTAACATGCAAGTGGCTCCCTGTTTCACAAATTCACCAATGGGATAAAGCCATTGGCTACGCTCCTTTCCCAACATGCCGTTAATTAAAATATCATTTTCTTCATCTGGCTGCGTCCACAAGGTTTGGTAATTGGCCAGCACGCCCAGTTGTTTAAAACGTGGTA
>Ga0209184_1000581_pt1 | contig 35850 bp, 21 predicted proteins | sample EN8Hudsemesocosm_2_FD_184627 | JGI IMG/M metagenome (GOLD analysis project Ga0209184, IMG submission 184627) | Methane-oxidizing microbial communities from mesocosms in the Hudson Canyon - EN8C Hudson Canyon (SPAdes) (version 2) | ecosystem: Environmental > Aquatic > Marine > Cold seeps | place... | reverse complement strand
GCAACAGCATCACTTTAAGCTGGAGAACCAACCTGAATGCCGATAGTCGTTTGATCTGTGAGTCGACCAACGGCACCAGTGAAGTCAATAAAACTGAACTCAGCAAAAATCATATTATTACTTTGATCGGTTTAGAGTTTAATACCGGTTATCGTTGTGTGATTTATTCTACGGATATTGAAGGAAAAATCGCCAGTAAAGTGATCGGTGCATTAACCACCGGGGAAGTTGATTCGACCCCTCCGCAGTGTATCGCACCACCAACCGCAGAAGGTTTTGTTAATTTTGCCGAAATCAGCTGGCAAAGTGATGAGTTGACCACCTCAACGGTTAACTACCGCGAAAAAGGGTCTAGTCAGTGGTTGCAAAGTAGTCACTCAACATTAAGCCTGACGGGTTTTACTCAACTAACCGGACTGTCACCCGATACTGATTATGAACACCAAGTCAGCCTGACCGATGCCGTCGGCAATAGTGCGGATTGTGTGTTGGGTGAGTTTAATTCCGGCGCAGAAACCTCCACACCTGAAGAACCTTCGCCAGAGTTGCCCGCACCCGTATTTTCAATCCAGCCCTTTGTGACCGATATTGGTAATTTTACCGCCACGGTGAACTGGTCAACCGAGCGTGCAACAAGTGGGCAGGTTCGCTTTGGTCTGACAGATAGCACTATGAATGACCTCGAATCGGACCCTGAATTTAAGTCGTCTCATGCGGTTGTTTTAAATAACCTGCAAGCTGAAACCACTTACTTTTTACAGGTAGACGCATTCAACTCCAAAAGCGTGATGACCAGTAGTGACATCGTTAGTTTCACCACTGATCCAATTCCACCGGTAGAACTGGTGCCACCAAAAATCATTTCAGGCCCATTAGTAAAGAACATCACCGACATGTCAGCAGTGATCGAATGGGAGACCGATAAAGCCTCCAACAGTTCAGTGGTGGTTACCGGCGGTAATACGTTTACCCTAGATCCGTTAACGACATTTCATTCAGTCTTGTTAACCGGATTAATCGCCGATACCGACTACGCCACTATGGTTTCCTCGACCGATGACAATGGCTTAACTTCGACCCCCCTACCAGCTGACTTTAGAACCCTCGCTCTACCCGACTCGACTTTACCTAGCTTTGTCAGCGGCCCAACCATCAATTCGATTGACTACGACAAATTCACAGTTTCATTTTGCGCCGACGAGCCAGTAACGAGTGTGATTAGTGTTGAGATCACAGGTACCGGCGATACCACAGATTTCAATTTAGACAGCGCTGCTGTCTGTCATCAGTTTGTCGTCACCGATCTAACGCCGCGTACTCAATACACTGTGGTTGTCGCAATCACCGATATCGCTAGTAATGGTCCGGTAACCAGCGAGCCATTAACCGTGACCACGCTATTTGATTTAGATATTTTACCACCGGAGATAACTGGGCCGATCGTTACCGACATAACCCAATCAACCGCGATTGTGCGCTGGAGTACTAATGAAGCGTCGACCAGCGGCGTCTCCTATTCCGATGGTAGCAGCGACAATTCGCTCGAAGATGAAGCACTAGTGACCACTCACGTCATGTACTTAAGTGGATTGAGTGCTAGTACCACTTATACCTTGACCGCTTCATCCACCGATGCCGCCGGTAATGGCCCAAGTATTTCAGCCCCAGTTGAGTTCACCACTTTGGCTCTGCCCGATACCACCGCGCCACACATTATCGCCGGTCCGTTTGTTGAAAATATCACCACCCATAGCGCCGAAATCCTCTGGACAACCAATGAATCAGCTTCACATCTGGTTTTATTGGGGCTAGCCGATAATGCGCTTGATCAAACATTTAGCCTTACCGGATTTAGCACTGATCACCGTGTACCAGTGACTAACCTGCTTTCCGATACGCTTTATTTTTTCCGGGTTAAGTCTTCTGATCTTGCTGGCAATACAGTCACCAGCGCTGTGCTGTCATTTAGAACGCTAAAATCAGGGGGAGGAGGCGGTGGAGGATTCCCTCCCACGCTTGAAATTATAGCGGGACCTGATGTTGAAAATGCTACCACTAATTCGCTCACTGTCAGCTGGCAGACCAATCTTTATGCCGATAGTCGTCTGGTGTGTGAAGCAGAGCAAAGCAGTCATAGCACAGCGGAAGCTGTCACTTTTTCGGGCGCAGAAGCAAACAATTTTTCAGTTACTGAACAGTTGGCGCCACTTTTTTCAGTCGCGCCTACTAAATCGATCGAAGATCAATATATCGTTTTACTGAAAGAAGAATCAGACGATCCGACAGACGGCGAGACCCGCTCTGCTTCAGAAAGTAAAACTAAAGCAAAGCCTTACGGACTATCAAAAAAGCGTTACGGGCAATCAAAAAAGCAATTCCAAGCTCAACGCAAGGCTTCTGTCAAAGCCTTGGCGGATGAAATTTCAAGTAAAGTTAATGGCAAAGCTTTACGCCAATATTCAAATACAGTTCCAGGCTTTGTGCTTAAAATGAAAGCTGCAGAGTTACACTCCCTGCGCAAAGATCCGCGTGTTTTGATGGTAGAACAAGACCAGATCATTCAGCTTACTGCAACTCAAAATGGTGCGACCTGGGGCCTGGATCGCATCGACCAAGCAAACTTACCGCTCAACAATGATTTCAACTACGAGCTAGACGGTAGCGGCGTTAATGCTTATATCCTCGATACCGGAATTCTCACCTCCCATAGTGATTTTGGCGGACGAGCAGTCAGTGGTTGGGATTACATTGATAACGATGCTGATGCCTCTGATTGTAATGGACATGGCACACATGTGGCCGGCACTGTTGGCAGCACTACCTGGGGTGTGGCGAAAAATGTAAAACTCACTGCTATAAGAGTTCTAGGCTGTAACGGCGGGGGTACTGCTTCTGGAGTGATCGCGGGTATCGATTGGGTAACCGAGAACGCCAAATTCCCTGCGGTAGCGAATATGAGTCTGGGTGGCGGCAATTCTGCCGCGCTTGACGCTGCCGTCAATAGAGCTATTGACGCTGGAATTACTTTTGCGGTTGCCGCCGGTAATTCAAATATTAACGCCTGTTCTGGATCACCCAACAAAGTTCCGGCGGCCATTACCGTTGCCTCGTCAACTTCAGCCGATAGCCGTTCCAGCTTTTCCAACTGGGGCTCATGTATTGATTTATTTGCCCCTGGATCAGGTATTACTTCCACTTGGCATAACGGCGGCACCCATACCATTAGCGGTACATCGATGGCAGCACCCCACGTAGCCGGCGCGATAGCGCTGTATCTACAAGCACACCCCAATTCAACGCCTGCGGAAGTCGCTGCCAGTATCAAAGGATATGCAGCCGCAGATAAAATAAGCGGTTTAAACGGCTCACCAAATTTACTACTCAACGTCGAGTTTGACGGTGAAACTCCGCCGCCAGCTCCGCCAGAAGAGCCGCCGATTGAAAAAATAATTTTTGAAATCAGTGATCCACAGCGGGTTAAATTGCACCTGCTCACTTTAACCGGTTTAGACGCCAGCACCATTTATTCCTGTAGCGTCTATTCGTCAAATATCAACGGCAATCGGGTCAGCGCGTCACTAAGAGGAACAACGACAGATATTCCAGATACTGAAGCGCCAGTGTGTAGCACAGAGCCATCGGTGACTGGTTTTGTCGACTCTGCGCAGATTAGCTGGGCGTCGAATGAACTAACCACTGCGGTAGTCAATTATCGTCAGATTAATAGCGCCGACTGGTTACAAAATGGCACGCTCGATTTAGCCACTCAGGACTCACTGCTGTTAACCGGATTGCTTCCTGAAACGGAGTACGAACAACAGATCACCCTGACCGATGTCGCCGGTAATAGCTCTCAATGTCCAGCCGGTAATTTTAATACGGTTGCGCCAGAAGCGATCCCTGGTGCGATATTTACTTTGCAACCAGTTATCAGCAATATTAGTGAACATAGTGCTACCGTCAGCTGGGGAACGTTGCAACCATCTACTGGCATTGTTCGTTATGGTAAAGTAGCAAGCAATTTGACTGAGCAGCGCGCGGACAGTGCATACGTAAGCGCCCATAACCTCAATCTGCTGAGCCTAGATGCCAATACAGTTTATTATCTGCAAGTTGATGCGTTTAATATCCTCGGTGAACTTACCACCAGTGAAATCGTCAATTTCACCACGCTTCATTTTGACAATGATTTTGATAATGACGGTGTTTTAAATGAGGTGGACAATTGCCCACTAACGCCTAATCCAGATCAACTCGATAGCGATAATGACGGCTCAGGCGATGCCTGCGACCCTCTCGAGGTAATCGACAACGACTTTGATAAAGACGGCATTTTAAATGACGTAGACAATTGCCCAGTCACCTCCAACCCTGACCAACTCGACAGCGATAATGATGGTATTGGTGATGTCTGTGATACGCCGACAGTAGTCGATAATGATTTTGATAATGACGGTGTACTGGACGATGTTGATAATTGCCCACTTATCCCCAACGCCGACCAACTGGACAGTGACAATGACGGTCTTGGTGACGTCTGTGATGCACCCGATGTCACCGACGATGACTATGACGATGATGGCATTCTGGACGATGTCGATAATTGCCCAACGATCCCCAACGCCGACCAACTGGACAGCGATACCGATGGTATTGGTGATGTCTGCGATACACCGACAATGGTCGATGATGATTTTGATAATGACGGCATACTTGACGATGTCGATAACTGCCCACTGATCCCCAACACCGATCAAGCCGATCGTGACAATAACGGCATCGGCGATGCGTGTGATCTTCCCGAAATAATAACGCCGCCACCGGTAGAGCCAGTAGGAATTAGCCTGAGCGGAATTGTTACCGGTGAAGGTGTCCCGGTTACAGGGGCGGAAGTGGCTATTTACAACAGCCAGCAACAATTTTTAGCTTCGGTCACCACGCCTGCTGATGGTGCCTATTTGTTCGAAAATATGCTCGCCGCTGATTATTATATCGGTGTTACTCCGCCAGCTGATAGTGGCTTAGGCAACCCAACCTTACAACCGATTAGTGTTGCCGACCGTGACGTGGTGCATTTAATTACGCTGATTGGTGATGCGTTAATGTTGTCCGGTCACCTTAAAGATAGCCAAGGCCGTGTGATCGACAATATTCAGGTCAGTCTACACCAGCAAACCACAGGTAATCAGGTGGGTAATAGTGTTCGTACCGATGCGCTCGGTTATTTTGAGTTTTCAGTCGCGCCGGGAACCTATAAGTTACGACCGCTGGTGGATGTTTTTAACCCAGCAACAACACAAGTCATTTCGGTTTATCCAGTGCCCGATTATGCTGCCATTTTCCACGACCCGCAAAACATTCAAATGAGCGCTGACACATTTTTGGATGTCACCCTGCCGTTTGCATTATTGTCTGGTCAGGCACTGGATAACCTGGGTAATCCCGTTGCAGGAGTCGGATTAACTATCCGTCATCAGTTCTCAACCACAATCCAGGATTACTATCTTGAGAACTATGCCACCAACGCTTCAAGTAACGCGCTTTCCGATGCCAATGGCGACTTTGAGTTCGCCTTGTTTACCAATCAGGCAGTGGATATATTATTAACCCCACCAGCTAGTCGAACCGATCTGGCAGTCACCACTATCAGTGATTACAGCTTGTCAGCTGACGCTAATGAAACTTTCACTCTGGTCGAAGGTGTTTCCCTTTCAGGTGTGTTGCAAGATACTCAAGCACGCCCGATTGATAACACTAAAGTGAGCTTGCACGATCAGGATAGCGGCGATCAAGTTGGTCAGGCGGTTTACACCGACGTCAATGGTTTATACCAATTTCAGGTAGAAACCGGCAGCTATAAGATCAAACCCCATTTAAATCCATTTGGACGCGGCGAAGGCCAAAGACCAACTTACCCACTACCTGATTTTGCCACCGTTTTATACGCTGAAGAAGATGTTACAGTCGCTGGGGCTATGCTACAGGATGTCGTCTTACCAATGGCTATTTTAAGTGGTACAACCACCGATGCAAACGGCTCGCCTGTTGCCGATACGCGAGTGACTATCAGTCATATAGTGGATAAACCAAATGGAAACGGTGATACGGGTTATTATCTGGAGAGTCAGGGGCGCTCGTTAGTCAGTCACGCCAAAACAGATAGCAGCGGTCAGTTCTCGATAGCCTTGTTTACCGACCAAGCAATGGATATTAGTTTTGTTCCACCACTCAGTAATCCTGTTGTTGCAGCTACCAAAGTGTCAGATTACCTAATTTCAGCAGACACAGCAGATACATTTTTATTATCACAACCTCTCACCCTTTCTGGCTATCTCAAGGATAATCAAGGAAACGTGATTGACAACACGATGATGACTGTCCATCACCAGGGTAATCATCAACTCGCCGATGCACCTACTATGACCGATGCGAGTGGATATTTTGAGTTCAAGGTTGCTTCTGGTAATTATAAGCTAAGGCCCTATTTGCAATCGGTGAATTCAGTTGATGGCACGCTTGTGAGGAGCAATTATGCTGTTCCTGATTTTGCTGCGGTTTATTATTTGGAACAAAATACTAATGTTGCTATCGATACTCAATTGGACGTCATACTACCCATGTCGCTACTTTCGGGTAAGACATTGGATATAAATGGTGTTCAGGTTCCAGGGGTTAAGCTGCGCATTGATCACGCGGCGACTAACGATTCGATTAGCTATTATTTAGAAAATAGTGGTGATACCAGCGATAGCAATGCCCTTTCCGATATCAATGGTTTATTTGGTTTTTCCATGTTTACCAATCAAGTTACCGATATTTCAGTTAATCCGCCTGCACTTTCAGGTTTTGCGATCACAAATGTGAGCCACAATATATCGCAGGAAACCAGCGAAGATATCTGGCTTATCCACAGCGATTTTGCCGTACCGAAAATAATTGCTGGGCCTTTTGTGAAACATATCACCGACACTAGCGCCGTGGTTGAATGGTTAACCGATAAACCCGGCACCAGTGTGGTTGACTTATCAAACGGTCGACGTTATCAGAACTTACCACTAGTCACCGAACACAGCGTCATATTGACCGATCTTGATCCGGAAACACTTTACTTTGCAGATGTGCATTCAGTGGATAAAGATGACAGAGCCACAGAAACTACCAGTACCAGTTTCACGACTCTAGCTACCCCGGATTATAGAGCACCATTAATACTCGAAGGTCCGCTCGCGTCTAATATCACCCATGAGCAATTCACCCTGTCATTGTGCGCCGATGAGCCGGTGACTGGATATATAACGGTTGATAGCACTTTATTTGAGCTGCCCCTCTCTTTTGCACTATCAGAACTTGCGATATGCCACCAACTGGTGATTGATGGTTTAACTCCGAACACCGCCTATACCGTAATCGCCGAAGTCACTGATGAGCAAGGTAACGGACCGACCGTAAGCCAACCGTTGGTCGTTACCACTTTACCTGCGCCAGATGTGACCCCGCCGGTGATCCAGCTGATACCGATGGTGATCGATATTTCTGATACCCACGCAACTGTGATCTGGACCACCGATGAAGCCTCAACTAGCGGCGTATCCTATAATGACGGCAGTCAATATCATGTGGTCAGTGACGATAATTATGTGAAGCAACATTCAATGCCGTTAGCCGACCTCACCCCCGAGACCACCTATACCTTGACGGTTTCGTCGACTGACAGCCACGGTAACGGCCCCACCACAAGTCTACCGATCAGCTTCACCACTTTGGCGACGCCTGACACCACCGCGCCCATTATTATCGGTAGCCCTTTGATTCAGAATATCACCCATCAAAGCGTGGTGATTCGTTGGGACACCAGTGAACCAGCGACTACGCGTCTGGTGATTGGTACTTCAGCCAATGCACTGGATCAAATCGAAACTAAAAACGGGTTAAGAACTTTCCATAATTTACCGGTAACCGGCTTACAACCCGATACGATTTACTACTTCCAAGTACAGACATCCGATGCTGAAGGCAATCTGGCGATGAGCGAAATCATGTCGTTCCGCACTAAAGTTCGAGGCCATCAGGGCGATCCGCACTTTATGTCGGAGGTTGAAATTAAAAAGTTGACCGACAGTCGTTTAACGGTTTACTGGGTTACCGATGTCAATGCCGACGCCCGTCTGGTATGCACAAGTGCGACAGGTACGCTAGAAGTGAGCAACGCAAAACGAACCAAAAAGCACACACTGACATTAACCGGTTTGCAGCCCGATACGGCTTATGCGTGTACTGCCTATTCCACAGATCATCATGGTTATACCGCCAGCCAGATTATCGACGGCAGCGTAGTCACAAGCGCTAGCACCCAGAGCAACTCTCAGCCTAACGCTGAAGGTTTCTGGGGGCTGGTCACTCAACTGTTCGAGAGCACTAACGCAACCGAAGCTGACACCACCCCACCGCTTACCACGGCTACACCAGTGGTTGAAAGTTTTGGCGAAATAGCAACGCTGAAGCTATTGACTGATGAATTGTCAGTGGCATTGGTTGAATATCGTCTGGAGGGAACCACCAGCTGGCTAGCAATTGGCGCTCTGGAAGAAAAGCAATCACATCTGTTCTTGCTCCACGGATTAATACCCAACAGCGATTACCAATTGCGCTATGTATTGGCCGATATAGAGGGTAACCAAACACAACCTCAACTAATCAACTTTAATTCGGCCAGTATCAGTAATTTACTGGCGCCTGTCATTGTCGCACAACCTACTATCGACAATATTTCAACAGATTCTGCCGTAATTCAGTGGGCTAATTCTCTAAGCGCTTTCGGGCAGGTGAGTTATGGTAGAAACGCTGATGATTTGTTAGATAAAGAAGCCAATGTCGACGCTGATATCAATCATCAAGTCAATTTAGCGAAACTTGATCCGGCGACTATTTATTATGCGCAGGTGACTGCCTTCAACCTGTTGGGAGAAACAGTTAGCAGCGAAATTGTCAGTTTCATAACTTCCGCAATAAGTGACAGTGCCGATAGCGACGTCGATGGATTGCCCGATGTGTGGGAAATTCAATTTGGACTTGATCCGCAAAATGCCAACGATGCGTTTGAAGACCTGGATAACGATGGTTTGACTAACCGTGAAGAGTACGCGGCTCAGACTGATCCAAATAATGCCGATAGCGACAATGACGGTATGCCCGATGGTTGGGAAGTTGATCACGACCTCAATCCAAATGATTCTGTCGATGCCGATCTGGACGCCGATAATGATGGCGAGACTAACCTGAATGAATATATCAGTGCCACCGATATCGAATCACCGGAGATCAGCTTGACCACAGAAATCACGCTTGATTCACGCGGTCCGTTAACCGCTATTTCGATGGCTAATATCAGCGCAACCGATAATGTTGATGGAAGCGTAGCAGTGGTTAATCTGGGTAGTACTCATTTGCCACCTGGACATCATCTGATTAACTGGTTGGCCGAGGACTCAGCGGGCAACCGGACTATTGCAACTCAGACGTTTCTTGTTAACCCTCAGGTTATGTTGAGCAAAACTCAAGTCAGCAGCGAAGACAATCTGGTCACGGTGAGTGTGACTTTATCTGGCATAGCGCCGGTCTACCCTGTACTTATTCCATTTAGTATTGGCGGTACGGTCGACCTGGAGGATTATGCGCTTTCTAACGACTCCAATGTCACCGAACAATCTTCCGAGCTCGAGGGAACGGTTATTATCGAAGAAGGCGTTAAAGCTGTGATTGTGCTGCAGATAGTCAATGATCAGATCGCTGAGAGTGACGAGCAACTAATCGTCACTTTAACCAGTCCTGTCAATGCGGTGATGGGCGTGAACACGCAACATCAACTGACCATTACCGACACCAATATTGCGCCACGCTTAACCCTTATCGCAGAGCAAAACGGTCTTCCGGTAACGACCGTTAGTGCCGCCGAAGGTCCCGTGACGATTAGCGTAGCAGTCGAAGATTTAAACCCAACCGACTCACACGCATTTGACTGGAGCGAGACAGATAATTCACTGGCGGACAGCGATAACAACCCGATGACACTGACTTTTAATCCGGCGAACGTGAGCACCGGCGTTTACGCTGCAGAAGTGAGCGTTACGGACGACGGCGTACCAAGTGAAATGGTCAGTGCGACCCTTAATCTGAGCGTTATCCAAAGCTACCCTACTCTATCAGCGAGTTTAGATTCAGATGGCGACGGCATCAGTGACCTGGCTGAAGGCCATCAGGATTCAGATTTTGACGGTATTGCCGATTACCTTGACCAGCTCGATGGCTCAAACTGGTTGCAACAGCAGGTAGGAAGTGCGAGCGGCTCTGATAACAACAACGATAATCGCTACTTAATGCAAGTTGAACATGGCCTCTCATTGTCATTGGGAACGCTTGCACTGATTGATCCCGACGGCGGCGCACTGGTCAGCGCTACAACCTTGTCCAATAGTGATCTATTTATGCAATACGGCAACGATACAGACTTTACCAACGTCGGCGGATTATTTGATTTTGAAATTCATCATGTCTCTCCAGTAGCAAGTAGCGTACAGCTGGTCATTCCGCTTCATCAGGCGATTCCAACGGATGCATCGTATCGTAAGCTAAATCCGACTTACGGATGGCAGGATTTTGAGATTGACGCCAATAACCAACTCTATTCAACTGCTGGAGAAGCCGGTGTGTGTCCATCACCCGGTGACACTGCTTATCAGACTGGACTAACTGAAGGCCATTATTGTTTGATGATGCTAATTCAAGATGGAGGCGCCAATGACGCCGATGGTCTGGCCAATGGCACGGTGGTAGACCCCGGAGGTGTAGCTACAGCGGTTCCCGCCCCACCTCCCACTAAAAGTGGCGGCGGTGGCGGCGGTTCCATTTTCTGGATGTTATGGATAGTTGTATTGGTCAGTCTGAGACGTTTCACTTTCACCTCGCGCTATTAAACATGTAGTTGCTACCCGCGTCAGTGGGTAGCAACTCAGAGGTCATATCATGCTGCAATTAACTGACTAGAAAATATAATAACTATCGCTGAAATTGATATTTTTAGTGCATGCCCCATTTTGTCTCACTGTCTTTTGTGGAGATAAGTCCTGCTGCTCACGCTGAATGGAGGGAAGTAAATATTAGTGGGTTGTGCTTATAAGCAATTCGTCACTTAACGTCTAAATTCTAACGTCTACCCATGCAGGTAAGATGTTAAGTGACACAGGTGAAATGTGTTAGCTAGCGCTATTTTCCAATTCATTTCGTTTGGAAATTTCTTCGGTAATCAATTGTTGACTTCTTTTATCTGAAATTTTGTGCTCAGTTAACCAGTAAAAGAATAGTGGTACGAAGAAAATTGCAAGAAAGGTCGCAGCGATCATTCCGCCCATAACACCTGTACCCACGCTATGACGAGCACCTGCGCCAGCCCCCGAACTTAAGGCCAGTGGAACGACGCCTAAAATAAAAGCAAGCGACGTCATGATAATCGGTCTAAACCTTAAACGAGCCGCTTCCAACGCGGCGGCGCCGGTAGTCCAGCCATCTTGTTTTTTCATTAATGCGTATTCAACTATCAAAATAGCATTCTTACTGGCTAAACCTAATAGGGTCACTAAACCAATTTGAAAATAAACATCGCTCGTCATGCCCACAAGCCAAACAGAAACCAAGGCTCCAAAAATACCAAATGGTAATGCTAACAGCACTGATAATGGTAGCGACCAACGTTCATACAAGGCTGCTAGAATCAAGAACACCATTACTACCGCCATACCCAGAGCCAAACCTGTAGAGCCCGAGCTACGTTTTTCCTGAAAAGCTGTTCCAGTCCATTCATAGCTTATATCTGAGGGCAAAACTTGCTTGGCGATTTGTTCAATTTCAGCAATAGCCTGTCCTGAGCTATAACCGGGAGCAGCGTTACCCAACAACTTCACCGCAGACAAGTTATTATATCGGTCTAAACTATCTGGCCCACTGCTGTAGTTAATGTCAGCAAAGGCAGATATAGGCACCATTTCACCACTGGTGCTCTTCACATAGATTCTGGCAATATCTTTTGGTTTCATTCTAAATTCGGGCTCTGCCGACATAAGCACCTGCCAGGTACGACCAAACTTATTAAAATCATTTAAGTAATACGTACCTAAAGTCCCTGCAAGAGCATTAAATGCCTGGTTGATAGGGATTCCCATTGCGCGAGCTTGTTCTCGATCAATCTTTACCTTTAATTGTGGTGTATCTGATCGCCATAAGGTTTGCACTCCGGCAAGCACCGGGCTTTGCTGAGCAGCGCCCATCATTGCCTGCATACTTTGCTTCAATTTTTCTACTCCACCATCACCACGATTTTGCAGATAAAATTCAAAACCGCCAGTACTGCCTAAACCTGGTATAGCTGGAGGGTTAAAGGCCAGCACTAACGCTTCGTTAATATTGGCTGTTTTCATAAAAAGTTCACCAACCAATTCCTGAGTACTTACTTGCCTATCATCCCAGTGTTTTTGCGTAACAAAAATAGTAGCCGCATTATTTTTATAACCACCACCGAGGAAATCAAACCCCGTAAAAGAAATAACATTTTCATTGGCCGGGTTTGACTTAATAGCCGAAACAACCTCAGCAACCACTTTTTTGGTTCTCTCCAAGGATGCGCCGTCAGGTAAAAATACTGCCGAAATATAATAGCCCTGATCTTCATCTGGCACTAATGAGCTGGGAGTGTTCATCCACAAATTAGCAGTTAACGCCACCATACCAAGCACGAGTACCAAAGCTAGTAAACCGCGACGAAGAAAGAAACTGACCCCGGTAACATATTGACTAGTAACTCTGTTAAATAGCCGGTTGAACCAGATGAAAAACACATTCTTTTTCTTGTCGTCGTGTTTCAACACTAACACACAGAGGGCTGGGGTCATGGTTAAAGCCACTAACCCTGAAAGGCTGACTGAAATAGAAATAGTAATCGCAAATTGACGGAACAATTCTCCTGTCAATCCACCTAAAAAGGCAATCGGTACGAAGACCGAACATAACACTAATACAATCGCAACGACGGGGCCGCTTACTTCCCTCATGGCCTTAATGGCAGCATCACGAACCGACACGGCCTCCTCATGCATAATGCGCTCTACATTTTCCAGAACAACAATAGCGTCATCAACAACAATACCGATAGACAACACCATACCAAACAATGTGAGGGTATTAATGGAATATCCCAGCATATAAAGGCCAGCAAACGTTCCTAATAAAGAGACAGGCACGGCAAGAAGAGGAATTAAGGTTGCTCGCCAGTTCTGCAAGAAAACAAACACCACAATAAAGACCAAAAGCATGGCTTCACCGAGTGTTTTTAAGACTTCCCGAATAGAGACTTCTACAAAGCGAGTTGTATCATAAGGTCGTAAATGTTTTAAGCCTGATGGAAAGCGGGTTTTTAAACCTTCGATGGTTTCATTCACCTCATCGGCAACGTCTAAAGCATTAGCGCCTGGTTGCAGAAAGATACCTAATAAAACCGCTTGTTTACCGTTAATACGTCCATCAAAGTCATAATCCTTTGAGCCTAATTCAACTCGCGCTATATCTTTTAAGCGTAATGAACTGCCATCGCTATTGGCACGGATAATAATGTTTTCAAATTCTTCTACAGACGACAATCGTCCTTGAACTTTGACACTATAAACCAGGGATTGCGGGCTAGCTGATGTTGGCGTCGAACCAATTCGACCTGCAGCATATTGTGAATTTTGTTCACGTACTGCATTACTGATTTCTTCTACCGTCACGCCAAGTTGACTCATCACATCAGGCCGTAACCATATACGCATGGCATAATCTTTGGCACCAAAAATTTGTACGTTTGTAGTACCAGGAATACGCTTGATTTTGTCGAGAATATTTAAGGTAACGTAGTTAGAAGTCCATAATGCTTCCCGACTATCATCAGGCGAATAAAAGGCATGTACGTGTAAGAAATTAGAGGAGCCTTTCGAGACAATCACACCTTGACGTCTTGTTTCTTCAGGTAAACGGGCTTCCACCTGCTTCACTCGGTTATTCACATTTACCGATGCTTGGTCCGGATCTGTGCCAATTTCAAATGTTACCGTTATAGTTGTAGCACCGGCACTGGTTGAAGTTGAAGACATATACATCATTCCCTCAACACCCGTAATGGCATTTTCTAACGGTGTAGCAACTGTCTGCTCTAATACCTCGGCTGAAGCGCCTGGATATACCGCAGTTACCTGCACGACAGGGGGTGACATCTCAGGATATTGCGCAATAGATAAACTACGCATGGCCGCCAAACCAGCTAAAACGATAAATATAGATATAACAAATGCAAATATTGGCCGATCAATAAAAAAACGAGAAAACATTAATATGCTCCTTATTGCTGTGCTTTAGATGCAGGTTGAGTCGTATCAGCTAGACTGACAGGCATTCCAGGAAAGAAAATACGAGCGACGCCATCAATGATTACTTGGTCTCCTACCTTTAAGCCTTCACGAATGACCCAACCGTTTTCAGTATTATCTCCCTTGGTTTCTTGCACCCATTCCCCAACGGTCACCGGGGCAGGCAAAGCAACAGTCATACCCTTGTCATTTTCAGCCATTAGATATACAAACTTACCAAGGCCATTGTCTAAAACCGCACGTTGGGGCACAACAAAAGCATTCTCACGAACTGCTCCTTCTAAAACGATACGAACAAACTGACCAGGTCTCAATGAAAAGTCGGGATTCGGAGCTATCGCTTGTAATTCACTCGTACCTGTTTGTCTATTTATACGAACATCACTAAAATTAACTTGACCTGCTTGCGGATGAAACGAGCCATCAAACAGCTTAATTCTTGTATTCCAGTGACCGCCTTTAGGTAAAGTAAGCGAACCTGCAGCTGCATCTTTACGCATTTGTAATTGTTCACGTTCAGATAATCCAAAACGGATGCGAATAGGGTCTATCTGGGTTAATTGGGTTAAAAGCACTTCGGGGCCTGAAACATAGGTACCTTCAGATACTAACTCGCGTCCAACAATGCCCGTAACCGGAGAAATAACTTTGGTATAATCCAAACGTAGTTGTGCCTGCTCTAATCTGGACTGAGCTGATTTAACATCAGCCGAATTAATATCAACACTTGAAATAGCGTCATCTAACTCACGCTGTGAAATTGAATTTTTTTTCCGTAAAGCTTTCAATCTTTTGACTTCACGCTTGGCCTGTTCATGACGAACCTTGGTCGCATATAAATCAGCCTTACCTCGTGCAACTTCAGCGGCATAGGTTTTAGCATCTAAGCTAAAGAGTGATTGACCAGCGGCTATCTTTTCTCCTTCACTAAAATTTCTCGCCTGTAAAATTCCTGACACTTGAGCACGAATTTCAACTTCTTTTGCACCGGATAGAGTCGCTGGCAATTCAATACTAAAAGGTACTGACCGTGTTGCCATGGTCATTATTGAAACCGTCGCAGGAGGCATCCCCGCAGGTGCTAATTGTTCGTCTTGCTGTTCGCAGCCAGTGAGCATGACTGAGGCACCAACAGCCAGAAATAAAGAGGAAGTTAAAAAGCGGCTGAGATGGCCATTAAAATTTAAACGAGATGTTTTCATAAAAAACCTATAAACGGCTAACAGTAACGGTTACCTATCAGATTCACAGAAGTCACAGGTAAACTAACCAGTGCAGTTTACTTATTAATATTGAAAAGTAAACTGATACGTGTAGAATTTAATAATTCTTCTTTATTCAATATTATTCTTGGCTATGAAAAAAACATTAACCCTAACTGAAAGAAAACGTTTAGATATTTTAAAATCTGCACAAGTAGAGTTTAAAGAGAAAGGCTTTTTGGGTGCTAGTATGGACTCATTAGCAAAAAGAGCAGAAGTGTCAAAACGTACAGTTTACAACCACTTTCCTAGCAAAGACTCTCTGTTTCATTCCATTGTTAAACAGTTATGCGACTCGTTTATCCAAGCTGTAAGTATTGAATATCAAAGCAATAAGCCGCTTAATGAGCAACTGATGGTCGTCGCAAAAAGTGAGCTGAAGCTTTTAGAATCGGATAAATTCCGTGATCTAAACCGCATTACCCTTTCAGAGTTTATCCGGTCGCCTGAATTAGCTTCTAGCGCCTTAGAGCACTTAGATCAAAAAGAAGGCGGCCTGAATACTTGGATCAATGCTGCAATAAATGAAGGTCGCCTCAAACCTGTTGATGCCGATTATGCTGCTCAGCAATTTCTAGGCTTAATTAAAGCAACCGCCTTTTGGCCTCAGCTGCTAATGAACCAAGAATTCCCATCCTTAGAGCAACAAAAAAGTATTGCCGAAGATGCCGTTTTTATGTTTTTGGCACGTTATGAAATATTACCGGGTTAAAAGCTAAATTTAGCTATTCGGCTAAAGCCTCACTTATCACGCAATAGGAATTTAAATTACCAAGAAATCATGATGAAGTAGCTGCTTGTGCTGATAGTGGAACAGAATAAGTACCGTTTTTTAATAACGTTATTAATTAAATAAGATTTTAACACTGGCTTTGAAGAATGCGACGGATCAACTAGCTGGAATGCTCAAAGAAACATTATTTCATTTAGATTTTTTGAATGAAGAGCAATGACTTTATGTGCCATATATAGGCATCAGGTGTTTAATTTATTACGTCTGAAGACGTCAATTTTAATGTCTTCGGTTGGTGAATATTGGATGACGGCTTTCAGTTTTATGCCGTTCAAATCAATAAATTAGTCACATTTTCCTTACTGGCTAATCAAAAGGTAATCAATACGCCCTTTTCAATCTTTCGCCATCTGAGCAAAAACCAAGGTAAATAAAGTGGGTGTCTATGTAATTTCTACTCACATTAGCGCTAGCACTCGCTCAGGAATTTCCCAGTATGCAGCCGCGATGCCAACAAGTAACCCCGATAAATGGCCCTCCCAAGACACTCGTTTATATCGCATAAACTTAGGTAACACATTACCAATAAAGCCGCCATACAGCAGTGCTACGATAATAGTCACCGTAATCGACCAGACTGTTTGTGCGAGCAAGCCATAACTCAGCAAATAGCTAAATTGACCAAATATTAAACCGCTAGCGCCTGCATGTGCGCCTCTAGAGGCGAATAACCATACCCCCAGCCCGCCAACCAGCGTGATGAAAACGCTAACCACAACAAAAGTATCTTCACCAAAACTAAGTAGCAAGATACTCAACACCAGCAATGGAACCGTGTTCGCAAGTAAATGGCCAAAACCATTATGAAGTACTGGCGCCAGAAGAATACCTACCAGACCAGAAACAGTTCTCGGAACAATGCCCCAACGTGACAGGCGTTGACCACTAAGGAAATTAAAGACCTGAACACCCCAAAGTAAAGCCAGCACACCAGCGACCAAAACCCTATGTTGGGTCGCTAAGGCCAGTGTCTGTTCAAGCGGCTGAAGAAACTCGTTCATGATGATGGGGTTACCTTTCTTGTATATGTTCAGAGTTTGAGCGTATCAAATAGTTATTCAGCTGGACACCCAGCTCATAGTTCTGGACTCCTGGAAAAATCGCATTTATCCTTCCTAATCTTCTAGTGCAGTTCGGTTACCCCACAGGGGTACCAATAAACTCACCGGTTTGCTGCATTGTGGTCGTGTGGAAAACATGTCTATTATGAAGTTTTTCAATATCTCAATAAAAGGTTCTTCCCATGTCTGCCTATGAACAAATAAGTGAACAATTTAAACGCTTTATATTGGCCGATGCCGATACCAGCATGGCCTTAGGAGACGAGGCGCACCTGGGGAGTCTGGGCGAACCTAGCCTTGAGCATATGTTACAACGTAGCCAGCAAGCAGAAGAACTACTCAACAAATTACAAGCCATCAAGGGTGAAACGTTTGATGAGCAACTAGATCTGGATTTAATGGCTCGCCATTTACAGCAAGACCTATTTTTTAACCAACTACAGCAACATGGCCGACCTCAGCGATGCAGCCAGCCCAACGGCGTAAACGGTATCAGCGCCGGTATCTTTCAGCTTTTTGTAAACGATGAACGCTGCCCCGAATTACGACTAAACGATGTATTAAGCCGTTTACAACAAGCGCCTAGCTATCTTGTAACCGAGGCAAAAGTACTAGCCGAACCTATTCGCCGCTGGCGTGATATTGAATTAGAACAAGGAGAAGGTTTGCCCGACCTTTTTCAAACCATACTGGAGTGGGCGCAGCAGGAAAACTACCCCCATCTGGATAGCCTAAAAGTTGCTATCACTCAATGTAATGCCGCCCTTGCCAGCTATCTGAGTGACTTAAAAAACAAAAAGACTCACACCAACTTTGCCATTGGCCTAGATAAGGTGAATGAACTACTGGCCATCCGCCAGATTTCTCACTCCCCCGCCGAGTTGACTGAAATGGCACGAGACTTTATGGGAGAAACTCAAATATTACTAAGTTCACTAAAAACAAAACTGTGTAAAAAATATGGCTTGGCAAATGACACCAAAGAAAGTGATTTACACGAATATTTAAACCAGCGTTTTGCAGCAACCTTAAAAGACGGAAAGTTAACATCCGTTTTGGATTATTATTACAAGCAAATTGACTTCATTCATGACTTTGTAAATGATAAAAATCTATTTGACTTGCCCGCAGAGCAAGACATGAAAATTATGCAAACCCCTGGTTTTTTAGAGCCCGTCATTCCCGCCGGCGCCATGTGGCCACCACTGGCATTAAGGGAGGGTAAAAAAACCAGCCTGGTTTACCTTACCCTTAAAGAAGACCAACTGGCCGAGCATACTGAGCTTGGCATTCCCGTGATGATGATTCACGAAGGGATCCCAGGCCATCATCTACAATTTGCGACAGCCGCCCAGCACCCTTCGTTTATACGTCGAATCTTCAGCGCCAATGAACACGCAGAAGGTTGGACCACCATGCTAGAAGATTACATGCTGGATATAGGCTATATAGATATAGGATTGGTAGATGAAGTACGCTTCATTGCTAAGCGTGAAATGTCACGACTGGTCGCGCGGGTGGGTATAGACCTTTACTTCATGACCAGCAACAAAGACTACCTAAATGTGGGGCTGGATCTTATCTTCGATAGTGACGATGTATTTGTTAATGCTGCCACACTATTAAAAGCGGCCACCGGCTTTACCGATGGCCGCGTTCAAGCTGAATTAAACTGGTACAGCACCGAACAAGGCTATCCCTTAAGTTACTTAACCGGCAATAGGATGGTGTGGCAACTTAAAGAAGACATTCAAAAAGCCAACAAAAAAGCATTAGACAAATTGGCACTAGACCAGACCTTTCATGAGGTATACCTAACCTCAGGCTGCATGCCTGTGGAAAGTTTGCGCAGTGTGTTCATGAACCTTGGCTACTTATGACGGAGTCTAAGTAACCGTTTTTGGTATATGTTAGCTTCTTGGTGGTTTGCCTCCTGTTTTGCGTACCACCAAATTTTCACAAGAATTATTTCCTGCTTGTCATTCCAATAGCAGACAATATTTTATCAGTCCAAAAACGCAAGTTAAACCGTCGCCTGAATGCACCTAACTGAGAAGTAGTGTTTATCAAACAAATTTTAGGTTTATACAGAGTATGCGAAAACAACTCTTTCCCCCTATTGTGTGCTCCCCATAAATGGCTCTAGTTATCGTGATACGATGTCAGTTAAATACCTCTCAAGTTAATCTAACCTATCCGGCAGGGCCCCATAGGTTTTATGCATATTACTGATTCCCAAATCTTTTTGTTTCAGGTTTACGAACAAATTCATGCTAGTCACTGCAAATGGAAGTTGCGCTACTCCAGAGTCGGTACCGGTGAGAGTGATCAGAACTAGCGGTGCAGTTTCATATGGCTTAACTTTTTGCCTTTCATCGACCTTAACAACATATTCGCAAATAGCCCCCCCGCACACTAGCGAGATACCTATGCTTATGTGTATCGAGGGCAGCGCAATCCCCCTTACTTAAAGAATACAATGAAGCCCCCAAAGACATTATTAGTAAAAATCCTCAAATCATTATTAGCGGTCGCAAATCTTCCTAAAAAACTTCTGCTTCTGGTTTCTAACAGTGCCTGTCCAGCCACTTTGGCCAGTAAATTTATAGCAGTTGTGAGATTTCAACTTATTAGATGTTGATGAATCTATGTTTAAGCAAAGGACGGCAATGCGAATAGTTTTCGTAGGAATAAAAACTCAGGAGCAGTGCCTGCAACGAACAGTTAGCAACACTGATCTGTGACTCAGTGTTTTGCTTGCTTATATCTTGGACTTTTAATGTTTGTTGCTATAATTGAATAGTCATAGATTTACGATACTATATGGAGACTATTTTGATTCGAATTATCTTCATGGCCCTCTTCTCGCTTAGTGTCCATGCCGACACCCTTTCGTTGTGTGCGTATTTCAACTGGAGCCCTTGGATTTATTCAAAAGGGGGGAGTTACGAAGGAGTCATGATCGAGCAGCTTGCTATATTCAAGGAAAAATACCCCGCAATTAAAATAGAGATAAGAGAGGTTAATAACTGGAAGAGATGCCAATTGGAAGTTGCTAGTGGACGAATTTCTATGATCCTAGGTGCAAATAAGACACATGAACGCGAAGCAATTCTTGATTACTTACCATTACCAGCTTTTGTAAATATATCTTCAGTTGCCGCCTACACTGCAAACGACTCAATTGGACCTGTGGCATCATTAGACGACCTTAAAAAATACACCGTTAGTTTTTTAAGAGGTGATAATTTTGGAAAAGAAATAGGCTCATTTATAAAAAGTTTGCCAGCTAGGAATGTAATTGAAGTTAATTCGTTCAATCAATCTATAACGCTAGTTGGAGTCAACAGAGTTGATTACTTTTTCATTCCTGAATCAAGCTATGAATCGACCCTGCGTGAACATAATGTGAAGTACCCTGAATATAAGCACTTAAAATTCAGAAAGATTTTTACAGTTCCTAGAGAGACACCCGTTTTTTACGTATTTGGAAAAGACACGGGTTACTATGAAAAATTTTCGAAAAAGTGGCTAAATGTTATCAATAGCTATCACGAAAAAGTTGTGATTGAGGAGAGAATCCAGTTCCACAAAGCAAATTCAGGTAATTAAAAAACAAGTTTTAAAATTGCTCGATAAAACTGTAAAACTCACGTACAACTAGCCTGTATCAATGGATTCATAGTCGGACTTGAGAACAAGGTGCCCGAGCTATTTAACTGCTTTCAAAAATAGATCGGACACCATTAATTATAGCTCTCTATCAGATAGCAAAAACATGACAATTAAGCCATATTAGCCTAAAGCTTGAGTAATTTTTTGAAAAAAATTAAAGAAAGTAGATTACTGCGAATACAGTATTAAGAGCCATCATCACAAAATCTGTTACAAAGATGAACCGCATAACGCCCTTCACTTGCCATACACCTCCACCAGAACGATTCTGTAATGCTACGGGTACATTAAAGGCGAATTGAGTACCGTGTGCGATAGCAGTTATAAATAATATAATGGCCCACTGCAGATCTTTATCAAATGTACTTGGCGTGATTAACAGTAGAATATTAAAGACGACGAAGGCGAGATTGAATCCCCCCAAGAATTTTCCCGACATAATTAACGTATCGAAAACGGGTGTATCACGGTGCTCTCTAGGTACGACTAGTTTTGCAAAAATTCTGCTGCGAACTGAAAACACATTAAAGCCCATGGCGAACCAGATTGCGTTTAGTATTAATAGCAACTCAAGCATGGTTTACTCCTTATGATTTAAATCGTTTTGATAGTTAGATGTCAGTAGCCGGGGTATTCATTAGTTTCTGTAAATTTTTAGCTTTCAAGGCATGCCCTCCTATATAGAAGTTGCCTTCTGGCGCTTCATTTATCGTCACCCAAACATTAGGTTTTAGCTTTTCCCCAAGAGTGTTTGTTACTGCTTCAGTTAAAGCATTTGAAAGTGCTTGCTTTTGTTCGCTAGATAACGCGCCTTCAACTGTTGTGTAAGTAATATATGGCATGATGAATTCCTGTTTATATTGTTCTAAATTAATGATCAGTCTTCGCATTCAAGCAATGGCTAATTGAAATTTTCCTTATTAGAGCTTACAAGACGCTAAACGCTTTGTTGTCTGATACCAGTTTTTCTAGCAGCGGTGCAGGCTTAAACCAGCTCTGCCCATATTCACCGAGTTCTTGCTGATATTTCTGAACACCTCTTAGCACCTTATCCAGACCGATTTCGTTTGCATAGTGCAAGGGGCCACCGCGATGTTTGGGGAAACCATAGCCATTGGTCAGAACAACATCGATATCACCAGCCCGATAAGCGATACCCTCTTCAAGAATAAGCGCCGCTTCATTGATCATGGCGTACAAAGTGCGTTCAATGATCTCTTTGTCAGAAATACTTCGTTGCTGAATACCAAGTTCCTTAGCAATTGATTTACTCAATTCAATCGTTTCAGGATCGTCGATTCGTTCACGGCCTTCGTAAATATAAATGCCTCTGCTGGTTTTTTGGCCGTAACGACCAAGCTCATAAAGCCGGTCACAAATAAGCTGATAACTTGGGTCATGGGCGAGCTTTTCACGAATACCCTCCCTGGCGTAGAAGCCGATATCAATGCCAGCCAAATCGATAACAGACAGAAAACCCATCGCGAACCCATAATCTGTCAGTACACGATCGATTTGTTGAGGTGTCGCGCCTTCCAATAATAGGCGGCAAGCTTCTCGACCATAGGGTTCAAAGATTCGGTTACCGATAAACCCCCAACAAATACCCGAAACAACAGCGGTCTTTCCAATTTGTTGGGAAATTTCGAGCGTAGTGAGCAAAACATCATCTGCCGTGTTTGTTGCACGCACTATCTCCAGCAGACGCATAATATTGGCGGGGCTAAAGAAGTGTAAACCGATGACATCTTCCGGGCGTTTTGTCACATTTGCGATGTCATCGACATTCAGATAAGAGGTGTTCGTAGCCAGAATCGCGCCCTGCTTGCAGACTTTGTCTAGCTGCTTGAAGACCGACTTCTTGATCTCAATGTTTTCAAAAACAGCTTCAATAACCAGGTCTGAATTAGCGATATCTTCGTAGCTAAGCGTACCTTCAATCAGTCTGATATTATTCTCAACTTGCTCTGGTAGAATCTTGCCTTTCTTGGCAGAAATATCGTAATTATTGCGAATGGTTTGTAGGCCTTTTTCTAAAGCTTCCTCTTTAATTTCGAGAAGCTTTACCTTGATCCCGGCGTTAGCAAAATTCATGGCAATGCCGCCCCCCATTGTTCCTGCGCCAATAACAGCCACCTCGTTAATCGTCCTAGTAGAGGTGTTTGGATCAATATCTGGAATAGTCCCCGCTTTCTGTGTGGCGAGTTGTAAATACGCTTGAGCGCGAGCTACAGACACTTGTGTTTCCAGTGATGTCATGTGTTTTTGCCTTTGAATTTGAAGTTTCGTATAAGTAAACCTTAAGCGTCTTTATCGGTGGTCCTAACGACCATCAAACGAATTTCGGTCATGTCTTCGATGGCGTATTTGATGCCTTCGCGACCGATACCACTATCCTTCACGCCACCGTAGGGCATGTGGTCAACGCGCCAACTAGGCACATCACCAATAATCACACCACCAACTTCCAGGGTATTCCACGCTTTATTGGCTTTATAGAGATCCCGAGTAAAAATACCCGCTTGTAAACCAAACTTGCTCTCGTTGATTTCGTCAAGGACGTCGTTAAAACTAGAGAAGGTATCGATAATGGCGACGGGGCCAAAGGCCTCTTCATTACGTAAGTGCTGCGCTTTACCCACGTTTTCTAATAAGGTTGCGCTCAACATATTGCCTTCGCGTTCACCGCCACATAACAATGTTGCGCCAGCGTCTACGGCTTCCTCTATCCAGTTTTCAAGGCGCGTTGTTTCTGCCTCACTGATCATCGGACCAATGAACGTCTCAGGATCTTTTGGGTCTCCCATCTTCAGCGCTTGTGTGGCGGCCACTAATTTCTGTTTGAATTCCTCATAAATCGCCTCATGAACATAAATTCGCTGAACGCCAATACAGCTTTGTCCAGACTGATAGAATGCGCCAAACACGATACGTGAAACGGCGTCATCGATATCTGAATCGGGGTCGACCACACAGGCCGCGTTACCGCCTAATTCCAGCACAACAGGTTTCTTGCCCGCTTTTGTTTTTAAAGCCCAGCCAACGTCCGGCGAACCAGTAAAACTCAGCAACTTCAAACGATCATCTTCAGTGAACAGGTCAGCTTCGTCTCGACGACAAGGGAGGACAGAAAAAGCGCCTTCTGGTAAGTTGGTTTCAGCCAGAACTTCCGCAATGATCAGCGCGCCAATCGGTGTCAGGCTGGCGGGTTTCAAAATAAAGGGGCAACCTGCCGCAATAGCGGGTGCCACTTTATGAGCCGCCAGATTAAGCGGGAAGTTAAACGGGCTGATGAAGGAACAGGGGCCGATCGGAACTCGTTTCGACATTGCAGTGTAACCCTTAGCGCGAGGGCTAATATCCATCGGAATCACTTCACCACCAATACGTGTGGATTCTTCGGCTGCGATCCGAAAAGTATCGATTAATCGTGAGACCTCACCTTTAGCATCTTTTATCGGTTTTCCAGCTTCAATGCACAGCGTCAGCGCCAGTTCATCTTCACGCTCTTTAAAGCGCCTAACGCAATGGTCTAACACCGCTTGGCGTTCATATATTGGCAACTTTGCCATCGGCACAGCCGCTTCCACTGACGCTGCGATCGCTTGGTCGATTACTTCCGCATTTGCCATGGCAACTCGAGTAGCGACTTCGCCTGTGTATTTATCAGTAACGATTAGCTCTTCATTGGCATAGATCGCTTTGTTAGCTAAATAGTAAGGATATGATTTTGCTAGCATGTTGATACCTATGTGTTATTTATTCCATCTTTTGCAAGATTTGGATCAGTTTGAATAGCCTCTAGTGCGCTTCGTAGTTCATTTGGGATCGAAACGGTTTTTTTACTGTTTCGATCTACAAACACATGTACAAAGTGCCCACTCGCAGAGGCAATATCTTCACCTTCTTTGAATACGGACAGACCATATTGCACCGAGCTATTTCCGATACGATCAACACGCAAGCCGACCTCAATTTTTTCGGGATAAGAAATACCTTTGTAGTAATTGCAGCCGGAATTCACGACAAATCCAATGACAGGGCCATTTTCGATATCCAAACCACCTTCGTGAATAAGGTAATTATTTGCCGCCGTATCGAAGTAAGCATAGTAGGTCGCATTATTCACATGACCATATATATCGTTATCTGCCCACCGCGTATTGATCGGGACAAAGACTTTGTATTTTCCACGGTGCTCTGGCTTATTTGCCATATAGTGTATTCCTTTCAGGTACTTCTATTGGAGGTGTCATTGAACCTTTCATTTTAGTAAGCCGCTTTATAGATTTCTAAAGCAGACTCTATCGTCACTTCTCTAGGGTTATTGATTAAAAGCCTTGTTTGGAGCATGGCATCTTGTGCAAGAGCAGGTAGAAATGACTCTGGTATGTCCATCTCTCGCAATGTCCTTGGCAGCTCTAGTTCGGCAATCAAACCTTCAATAAGGTAAATCAATTTTGCACTGTTTTCCTGATCGGTCCCAGCAAAGACTTCTTCCGGAAACATGAGTGGTGCTAGTTCTGCATATAGAGGAGCTGAACTTTCCAGATTAAAACGCATGACATGAGGTAGCACGAGTGAGTTACTCAAACCATGTGGTATATGAAAATGCCCGCCCAATGGGTAGGCTAAGGCATGAACTGCGGCTACAGGCGAGTTTGCAAAAGCCTGACCAGCTAACATTGCTCCTAGTAGCATGGCCTCACGTGCCGCTGTAACACTTCCATTGTGTACCGCTGTTTTGATATTGGGCGTTAGCAAGCGCAAGGCTTCTTTCGCCATCATGTCTGACATAGGATTCTTTTTCAGTTTGTTGGTGTAGGCCTCAATGGCATGTACCATCGCATCGATACCTGTTGCTGCCGTGATGTGTGCAGGTAAACCAAGTGTCAACTCATAGTCTAGGATTGCGATGTCGGGTAAGAAAAGTGGCGTCACTGCCCCCATTTTTGAAGCTTCTCCAGTGGTGACAATAGCCACTTGAGTGACTTCGGAACCTGTTCCTGCTGTGGTTGGAATTTGAATAAGCGGAAGACGTTTTCCTACCGCATTACCAACACCGTAAATTTCCATCAACGATTGATCGCATTCAGAGTGTGCAAGGAGCGCCACAATTTTGGCTACATCCATCGAACTCCCACCACCAAACCCAATGATGGCATCTACTTGTGCGTTTTTTGCAAAATTAACCGCATCCATGACAACCGACTCAGGCGGGTCAGCTCGTACTTCGCTGAATAAAAGTCCTTTAATATTGGCTTTCGCCAAACTGTCGAGTGCCGGTTGATGTAAACCCAGCTGTTTAATCGAAGGATCGGTAACGATTAAAACAGAACCAAAGACTTGTCGTTTACACGTTTCTCCCAAATGGGCGGCAGCGCCAGCTTCACAAATAATATGTTGGCAGGAGAAATAACTAAATGCGTGCATACAATTTCCTTGAACGAAGTCACCGGTCTGGTTTATGAAAGACCATCAATGTAGCAGTACGACTAGTATTTGTTAAATTGATTATTTGAATGCTAGTATTCACAACATGAATATAAATAATTTTGATTTAAATTTGCTGCGCGCATTTGATGTATTGATGCAAGAACGAAATGTATCTAACGCGGCTAAACGCATGCACTTGAGTCAACCGGCAATGAGCAATACTTTGAGCCGTTTGCGTGATTTGTTGGATGACCCTGTCCTTGTAAGAACCCGTCAGGGGATGCAACCAACACCAAAAGCGAAGAGTCTGGAAAAATCAATACGTGCGGCCTTGCAAACAATCGATTACAGCTTAAGCGCCGAGCCAGATTTTGATCCCAAAACAAATGCACAGGTTTTCCATATTGCGACCACAGATTATGCCGAATTGCTGCTTATACCTAAATTATTGAATCATTTGGCTCAAGTTGCGCCGGGGATTAGATTGGAAATACATTCATTGGGGCCTGACATACCAGAATCTGAACTCGAAGAAGGTGTATTTGATTTTGCCCTGGGTCGATTCACAGAGGTCCCCAAGCGTTTACGCTCTGAATTCTGGCTTAGTGAGAAGCTGGTTTGTCTAGTGCGAAAGAATCATAGCTTTTTGGAGGACGCGATCAGCCTAGAACAATTTTTGACTGTACCTCAGGTTTGGGTATCGGGTGGTCAACGCACAGGGGTGGTCTATCAATGGTTAAAAGAAAACAATCTAAAACGAAACGTCACCCATTCAACCCCCAGCTTCTTAATCGCACCAAGCGTTGTCGCTCAGACCGATATGCTTGTGGTTACGCCCTTATCTGTTGCCGAGCATTTCACTGACAAACTGCCCGTTAAAATACTGCCCTTACCAATGAAGCTTGCTCCGTTTGATCTACACACGCTTTGGCATCCTTTTCACGCTGGAACGCCTGCCCACACTTGGTTTCGGGAGCAGTTATTGTTAATGCGTTGATACCAGCGCCTACATTAGCAACCTCTATGAGTGCGCGGAGATAGAAGAAATCATGACAGCTTTTGTGAGCGGTAGATTTAAGTTTAGTTTGGCCCATTAATTTGTTAAAAAATGTACTAGGCGAACACGATAGTAGTATCCGCTTTATATTTTTGACCGCCAAATTTATTCAACGACCTTCTCGACGAATTGCGGTAGGCGTGTAATCTCTTTTTTTCGCCTTAATGCCAAAATCAATCGACTTCCTTTCTTCATTACTCATACCGAGAACAACATAGCGTTTGGATTGAAGGTCATAGGTGGCCTCAGAAGCATACAAGGGTATTTTCTCTTGATAGAAATAAAGTGCGTAGGCTTCGCCCATTCGCCATAGTTGATTATGTCCATCAAAATAGTCTATAACTGAAATCTGCCAAGTATCTTCGTCAATATAGAATACCCGTTTACCATAGATATGCCGTGCATTTTTCTTAAGGTTTGCTTCAATTACCCATACACGATGTTTTTCAAAGCGCACATATTTAGGGTCAATATGACCTGCTTGCAACAGGTCTTTGTAGCGGTTTTTCTTAGAATAAAGAAAATAGTTGTTGTAGGGGATCAGCAGTTCTTTTTTACCTAGCAGCTTCCAGTCATAACGATCTGGCGCGCCGTTAAACATATCGACCTGATCTGCCACGACAAATCCGTTGGTAAAAGGCACCGCGCTGTCGTAGGCAAAGTCAGGCGCGCGACGAACACGGCGCTGGCCAGCACTGTAAACCCATGCTTTTCGTGACTCCTTTAGTTGGTCGAAGGTTTCATGGACCAGCAATACGTCACCTGCCATTCGAGAGGGCTCGACTATACGAGATTTGATGTAAAACAAGGTATTGTCATCGGCACCTTTTAAGCTGTGACTAAAGCTCACCTGCCCTTCATTTTTAATCAACGTATACCGGCCATCTTCTTGTACCGTGGCACTAGCAACTTTGCGCCGAACACTACTTCCTCGATAACGGGTAATGTGATTCCAAATAACTTCGAGTGCTGATTTTGGGTGCTTCCTCCTTTATTCAAACTAATATTACCAACATTGTCGGCAGTCGCTTGATATATAGAATCAGGATAACCAGCACTTCTGTGCGTTGGGTAAACATTAATAACATAGCTATCTGGATTGTCCACTAACAGCGCGGCATGGCCATCACTGAGTAGGTGCTGATAAGTCTGCAAGTTTTTGTGATTAATTTGGTAACTTGGCTGCTCACCAGCAAAAGGGTTTGGTAGAACGTCAGGCTTCTTTCTATTGTATCCCTTAGGTATATCGACTAGACCACTAGTCCAGTCAGGAATAGAACCATCCATATTACCTTGTTTTTCCGCGCCTATTGGTGTCAATTCGTCTTCTGCTTTAAGAGCTGACGCTAGGGTTACCAGAACAATTAAGTGAATAAGAAAGGGGAACTTCACGGGCAATACCTTATGTTTTCATTGCGTTAAATTATACTGTTCAAATTTGATCTAGCTGATTTTAAAGCAAGCGTGATTTAAGAGTCAGCTTAGACCTTAATACGGGTAAACGTTTATAGAAACAAGAAATAAATCAATAGCTGATGATTCGCCGACTGGCTTACCGCGAGAACGGAATATTCCTATGGGGTAAGACAATCGTGCTATTAGCAGACCTATGGATATTAAATTTGAGCCGCATTAAAGGTCGAACTCTAAGCTTTATAAAGCTTAAAATTAAACGTCTGTTTAGGTATTTATAGCGAGCAAGATAAATACAACGAAATAGTACTTTTGTTCTGCTTCTTTACTTATGTCGCTTTCAAGCGAGTCTGACCCCGTTGGTTTGCCCCGTTGGTTTGGTTTCTGGGTATTCCCAGTCACCTTGCTCAAATAGTCAGCCCCTCCCTTTTATTCGTACAAAGTGCTACATTATGTATGTATTCTTGCACAAGGTAGAGCTATGACCCTTCTTTTTATTTATCTGACTGTCGCTATTGGTGTTTCTTTTATTTGTTCCATACTTGAGGCCGTTTTGCTTTCCATTACCCCTAGCTATGTCGCGCAGTTAGAGCAAGAAAACCCTAAACGTGGCGCCATTCTAAAAAAAGTGAAGGGGCACCTTGATGAGTCAATATCCAGCATTCTTATTTTAAACACCTTTGCGCATACCATGGGGGCAGCAGGCGTAGGCTCACAAGCCTTACAAGTATTTGGTCAGGAATGGGAAACATTGATCGCAGTTTTACTCACCTTGATGATTCTGTATTTTTCCGAAATTATCCCCAAAACACTTGGCGCAACTTTCTGGCGCCAATTAGCCGTTCCGTCGGCATATACCATTAGCTGGGTCATCAAACTGGTTTATCCACTTGTTTGGATATCTGCACATCTAACAAAGCTCATCAGTAAGAAATCTGAGAATGAAATTACCCGCGAAGAAATCATCGCCCTTGCCTCTTTAGGCCATAAAGACGGCAATCTATTTACCCAAGAAAACGAATATCTTTCGAATCTGTTGCGTTTGCGTGAAATTCAGACTGAGCAGATTCTAACGCCTCGATCAGTGGTTCACATGCTATCGAAAGATATCACGATCAGCGAAGCACTCGACGACCCCCAGACTCGACAATTTTCGCGCGTACCCATATTTGGTGAAGACGCCGATGATGTACTGGGCGTCGTCATTCGAGCTGAACTATTCGAGGCCGAACGTTTACACAAGGGCGATCAGCGCATACACGAATGCTCTCAACCAATCGGACGCGTTTCTGAGAAATTGCCCGTTCAGAATCTTCTGGACCTGTTTATCAAACAGAAGGCCCACTTATTTTTAGTAGAAGACGAGTTTGGTCAAACATCGGGGGTCGTTACGCTGGAGGATGCAATTGAAACACTACTCGGCCGCGAGATCGTCGATGAAACTGATGAAGTTGAAGACATGCAAGCACTCGCTAAGTCGAAATACCGTTCGCGACTGCGCGAAGAAAAGACAAGAGTACAACCCTAAGCTTAGTAAAGCTTCAGTGTCATAAGAATATTGTAATTCAAACTTTTCATTCCCTATCGAATTGGGCGTTGGCTTCAGTACAAGTACGATGAAAAAGATTGCAAGATAAAGGGCTTATCCCTTTTTACTCTTGTGTTGTCAATAGGAGACAACATGAAATTATATTTCTGACATTTTAAAGACAGCTTAGCGAACTAAATTGGCTTAAAAATAGCTTCTTGTTAGCTACTAATGACAGACAATATTTTAACAGAGGAAAAATAGAAAAGGACTTTGCCTATTTTAACTTATTAGTTGCTTTTAGGTTGCTAAGGCGCTGCTCTATTTTCTTTACTAAAAAATCGATAAATACACGCAGAACTGGGCGTAAGTGTTTATTACCGCAATAAACGGCATACACTTCACCGCTGGAATCTTGATGCAATGAGGGCTCCCAGTCAGGTAAACATACTCTGAGTTTATTTGCATTGATAAGGTCGAGCATCATCCATTGTGACATCAGAACAATGCCTCCTCCGTTGACTGCCGCTTCCAGAAGAGGTGTTCCACCTTTTGAACAAAGGTTTCCCTGAACGGGTACTTTGATTTGCTTTTTGTCTTTTTTGAAGTACCAGTAAGTTCTTTGTCTATCTTGACTAAGTATCAAACAATTATGATTTGCTAGGTCTTCAGGTCTAATCGGGGACGGCCTTTGAGCTAAATAATCTGGTGATGCACAAAGCCATGTGTGGTTAGTGAGCAACTTTCTTGCTCGCAATGAAGAATCAGCAGGACGACCAATTCGTATACCTAAATCTATGTTCTCGCGATTTAAATCAACCAATTGATTATCTAGGTTAATTTCAATTTTGATCTTGGGGTATTGTTGTAAAAATTCAGGAAGAAGAGGAGAGACAATTTGTCTACCAAAGCTTTCAAATACCGAAATTCTAAGTACGCCTTCGGGTTCCTGATTTACCTGATTCATAGAAGCTTTAAGCTGATCCGCCTCGGTTAATAATTTTTCAGCGCCTTCTAGAAATTGAGAGCCATCTTCCGTTAAGACAAGTCTTCGGGTACTACGTTTAATTAACGCCACCCCTAACTCGCGCTCCAGGTTATCGACATTTCTAGCAACAGATGAAGGAGCCATATTTAAAATAGTCCCTGCTTTTGAGAAACTTCCAAGCTCTATTACTTTAATGAAAACTCGAATTAGATTTAGCACTTTCTACCTTTGATAACTTGTTAGAGTTGTTGCGATTTCACACTTGTATTTACTATTGTGTGCGGTTATTACTTTTGCAGTATATGCAAAGATGATATGCATTCATCTTATATTCTATTAATTTATAGTTGAGCCTACAATACAATTCAATTCGCTCAACTATTGAAAATAACCAAAGGGTAGACTGTATATGCACACAAGAATTAACATCAGCCAATTAGAACCTCAATCTTTTAAAGCAATGATGGGCTTAGAGATTTACCTTAAAGAAACTGACGTCGACCCTAAGCTTCGTCAGTTAATAAAAATACGGGCATCGATACTAAATAACTGCGCGTACTGCATTCAAATGCATACAGAAGAGTCCAAAAGTTTAGGGGAATCAGAACAACGACTGTATGCCCTTTCCGCGTGGAAAGAGTCGCCATTGTTTTCAGAAAAAGAACGTGCAGTTCTTGAATTGACTGATGAGGTGACGTTAATCACCTTGCAAGGTGTATCAGAAGCAATTTATAACAAGTGCTTGGAACAGCTTGGTGAACAAGCCCTAGCCCAGTGCATTATGCAGATCGTGACCATAAATATGTGGAATAGAATTGCAGTAGCAACCAAGATGACTCATGAAGCAGACTAACGATTTATTACTTGAGTTCAATTGCATAACTCTTGCGTAAGATGCGTATTAGTCTAAACATTTGATTACTGGTAAGTCCCCAGTAATCAAGATAATCTCAGAGGTCTAAAAGTCTGATTTCAAACCCTAATAACGACTGACTGCCAATTGCAGACAATACCGATAAAAATAACTACGTCATTTTTTTGTGGTGATTGGGATGGCAGCTTTCGTTTTGAAATAAAACATATATTTGATCTGTCACATTTTTCTAGCTCCCACTTCTGATCAAAAACATTCGACACGACCCCTTTGATTACAGAACTCAAGCTTATACAGAGACTATAGAACGACACGCACTAAGTATTCGTATATTTATCCAAGTATGTTTTAATACCAGCTTCCAAAAACTGTTTAAATCACCTAACCTATTTATCAATTAATACGCCCCATTAAAAAGAAGAATTATGCTTAGAGCTATTGCCATTTCACTCCTCACAATTATTGTAATCATTGGTATTTCAACATCTGTAGTTGACGCAATATATGGCGGCGGAGACGTTTTTCCAGACAGATCAACAGCACCGACTCTGCCAGCGAGCGCATTAGAAAAAGTAGCCGATTTAGATTTCCCTCCTGGGAATATTGCAGTCAGCAATACGGGACGAATTTTCTTTACGTTTCACCCTGAAGGTTTTCCAAGTTTCAATATTGCAGAGTTTATTAACGGTGAAGCCGTAAAAATTGAGCCCAATGCAGATTCTGGTGTAACACTACAGTCAGTTCTGTCTATGCGGATTGACCAACACAACCGACTCTGGTTGCTTGACTACGCGAATCATGGACAACAATCACCTCAACTTGTTGCCTTAGATATCGACACCATGCGCGTAGTACATCATTTTAAATTCCCTTCAGAAGTTGCAGGGCTTGGATCTCACCTTAATGACTTCCAAGTGAGTCAAGATGGCACGCGTGTCTATATCGCCAATGCCAGTATCATAGGTAAGTCTCCGTCACTTATTGTATACAATGTTGCACAACAACAAGCACGCATAGCGGTGATAGATCATGATTCTGTTGACCCTGATTACTACGTACCGTATGTCGAAGGCGAAAAAATGTTGATGTTTGGTGTCTTTGCGATACGCCCGGGTGTTGACTCTATAGCGTTGGATCGGGAAGAAAAGTGGCTATATTTCGCACCAGTAACCGATGAAAAAATACATCGTATTCGCGTCAGTGATTTAAATAACGACTTACTCTCAACAGAACAAATGGCTAAAAAAGTGGAAGCATTTGGCGATAAAACAATGAGCGATGGCATTACGACAGATAACGCTGGCAACATTTATCTAAGTGATTTAGAACACTCTGCCATTGTAAGAATGAAGCCTGACCGCTCTTTGGAAACACTTATTAAAGACCCTAAACTCCGCTGGCCTGACGGTTTCAGCTTTGGCCCCGAAGGCTGGCTTTATGTCACGGCAAGTTCGCTTCAATCGGTCATTGCAAAATCAGACCAATATATCGCTGAAAAAGGTCCGTACCAAATATTTAGAGTAAAAACAGACTCAAGCGCTACCGCCGGCCACTAAGTTGTATCGGCTCAAAACAGGGCTAACAGTTTTCAATACAACGGGTTAGGGCTTGGCTTGCATGTTATAGTCTTAGTTGCTGTGTCATGAGCGGACATGATGCTGCAATTTTTATAGGCAATTTAGACCAGCTTTGCGAACTAAACGAGTCTAACAAAGCCGTCTGCTCTGATCTTTGTAGCAGACATCAGGCACAGTTAATTTTTTGTAGTATTTCTTTAAAAAGCTTTGACCCATTTAATCCTTAATTCTCCCCCTTGGTATTGATGCTTTCCCTTGTCGATTACTCATAGTGTGAATAAACTTCAATACCGTCTTTGCTGATTGCTAGAACATCATATTTTGCATTACCCTGCGTTGTTTCCATTCCTGGTACGTTATCGCCTGCAGGCATACCTGGAGCAGATAAACCTTGTATATCCGATTTTTCAGATATAAGTTTTTTGATATCGGAAGCTGGGACGTGTCCCTCAATAAACTTGCCATTTATTACAGCGGTATGACAAGACGCAAGCTCGCTAATGATCCCAAAACGAGCTTTGATCTCTCCCATATTGTCGGTTGCATGCTCAATGACCGTGAAACCATTTTCTTCAAGATGGGAAACCCAATGTTTACAGCATCCACAATAGGGTGATTTATACACGTCGATAACGGGCTGTTCAGCCAAAGCGGGAAGAGCTGTAAGCACCATAGTTATGGCTAGAAGTATGTTATTAAATGTTTTCATTTAATTTATCCCTGAACTTAATATTTAAAGTTTCAATGCCAATATATTATGACAAATACACTCTGCACGCATGTCTATTATCGAAAGATGAGATAGCTTACATACCCTATCTCACTACTAGAATAGATAACTCTCGCTAAACGCGAAATAACGAAATCAAATTCAGGCCTCATATCCCCATAGATTCACTCTAGTACGACGGGTTTAACCTCTCCTAAATGGCGCTGCTCCTGATCGCCAGTGCTTGCATGCATGTGTGGCAATACCGCCATTACTTCGGTCTCGCATAATAAGTCAGGCCGACACACCTCAGCCTTAACGAATACATTGGGAAAGCCCTCAAAACCAGCCTGTTTAAACTTTTCTTTGAGACGCTTTTCATTGGCAGGGTCTTTCAGGTAGCTGATTGCAGAAACGATATCACCAAAATGAGCCCCTTGATTTTCTAACAAGGCCGAGATATTTAATATCATTCGATCGACCTGAGCCTCAAAGTCGTCGACATGAGCCGTCCGTCCCGCCTCATCGATACTTGCCGTACCCGATACATGCAATGCGACTTTATTGGTTTCCACCATTTTCATACCACGAACAAAATCTGCGCCATACTCACCGGCTTCATTTAGGGTCGGCGACGTCATCACCGTCCTTAAAGGAGGTTCGCCCGCCTTAACAGCATAAATACCCAGACAAAGATCATGTTGATCACTGACCATTCCGGCTTCAATTCCTGTACTGGCCGGAACGGGCTTAATGCCGCGAGACTCAAAGAACTCACGTCTCGCCAAATTTAAGTGCCCGTAGTCACGCTCCATTTCTCTTAGGTAGATCCACGTTCGTACGACGTCGCTAAACTCCATACCGGCCTCATGCAGTAATTTTTCTGCCAGTTCGAACATACTGTGGGTCTGCTCGGACGCATCTTTTCCAGAACCACATAGCCCGCCAGCCAATAAACGCGCCTCCCCTTTGATTTGTATACGAATTCCTTGAGCATCCGTACATTCACAACAGGAGCAGCCGGGTTTCG